>OLNE01001930.1_pt1 | contig 13842 bp, 11 predicted proteins | sample 1672431 | NCBI WGS metagenome assembly OLNE01 (sample SAMEA3136685, study PRJEB25190) | human gut metagenome | reverse complement strand
CAGAAACGACTGGATGAACTGGTTCTTGATGGGCTTGCGGATCAGCGTCAGCGGCAAAATACGGATGGTGTAGGACACCGCGAACATGACCGCTATATAAATGTAGTTATTCATGGTCTGCCTCCTGCTTGACCGGGAACAGCACCGCAGCTGCCGCCGAGATGGCCACCGTTAAAATAATGGTCCGCGTGCCGCCGGACAATGCCGAGATGCCGGGCAGATACTCACAGGTGAAGCTCAGCACAAAGCTGATGACCACCAGCGCCGCCACAATGCGGTTTTTGCGGGCCGGCGGGATGATGATAGCCAAAAACATACCGTACAGCGCCACGCTCAGCGCACTGACAACCCGCAGCGGCAGCGCATTGCCCGCGATAATGCCCAGCGCCGTGCCGATGGCTCCCACCAGCGCCGCCGCGCCGGACTTGTCCCTCGCGCTCAGCGGCGCCAGCGTCGGCGAAATCTGGATTCGCAGCGGCTACTGCTACAACCAGAACTACTACAACAGCTATGACCGGCCCGCGACCGTCGCCGTGACAATCTGGTATGCCTACGGGCAGCAGAGCGTGACCTACCGCTAGCCGCAAGTCCGCCGACAGACATCTCCAGATAGCCAGAGAGGGGCCTCGGCGTTTGCCGGGGCCCTTTCTTAGGCGCGCTACCTTGCAAGCGGAATGACTGCCATCAGGGTCGCCACGTCCGCCTCGGAGAAGGCTTGGACGGTGCCTCCGCTCTTCTCGGCAAGAAGCGTCAGCCTGCGAAGGCCGAGCTCGTCTTCCCAGACCTTCGCCCCCTTGTGGCATGCGACGCTGCATGAGGCAAGCAGCATCCCGGCGCGCTCTGTGATCTTAAGATCCACAGCCCTCCTGGTCGCATCGTTCATCTGTGACGCCTGCTCGACGGCAAGCCTGGCGAGTTCGTCCAGAAGTGCGTAGAGGTCCGCCGCCGGCATGGAGTCGGCCTCCAGCTTGTCAACGGAGGCCGTCATTGGTATGCCCCTGCTCTCGCAGAGAAGACGAGCGGTGGCGAGGGCGGAGTTGAGCACGTCGTTGCTCGAGAAGAACGTGGACCGATAATCGCCGAGCTGCTTCTCAACGCGGTCAAGGTACCCCTTGAGCCCCGGTACCTTGGCCACCTTCACGCCAAGGACGATGTGCCAGACGTCGTGCATGAAGCTTCCCAGACGACTCAGAAGAGCCTGGGAAAGCTCCCAGTGGGCGGAGGCGTCCGTGAGCATGCTCTCGGTCAGCTGTGCCTTCCTGCTGGCTATGATGGCCAGATAGCTCGTGTATTGGATTCCCAGCAGCATTCCGCAGACCAGCAGGTCCATCCAGACGGCAGTGGCCCGGCTCCCGGACATCTGAAAGAGGTGCTGGAACCCAAAGGTGCTCGTGAAGAGCATGGCGAGCACCACGGTCTGCGACAGGGCCCCGTGTGGGGTGTCGCCGAGCAGCCTTCCCGCCCCCAGGCGCAAGGGCTTGGCAAGGAGGCGGTACATGGCGCCGTATATCACGGCGCAGCACCCGACGCTCAAGAGGACGTAGGCTAGGAAGTGGCTTGGCAGTGCTGGCAAGAGCCAGAGGGCCAGGGACTCGTGAATCAGGACGTAAACGACGTGCTGCGCCACATAGGCGGTCGCGCTCGTCCACAGCAGGTCGGGCATCGAGATGTCAAAGACCCAGAGCAGCGAGAAGGTCATTGCGAACGAGATGCCTAGGTACCAACAGACAAACACCAAGCGCGGTGCATCCAATGCGGTTAGGGCGTCCTTGAATGGGAAGTAGCCCAGGCTCAGCAGCGAGAACGCTACGAGGACGACGGCTCCGCGTAAAAGCCCCCTGTCCCGCGCGGACGCCTGGGTGGCAAGTAGCAGCGCCGCGGCGGCAAGGTACTCCCAGACAAACCTCAACTCCTCGAAGATCTCCAGGCCTGTCGCAGAACCCGGAAGGGCGGCGATCATGTCCGTCCCCGCGGCCATCACCAGGGGCTCCCCGAGAATCGCGCAAATGCCTCCATGAACGCCTTCCTTCTCGACCTGCTCATGCGCAGCACGTCTCCGCTCACGGTTACGTCCAACCCCGTGATGGAGCTCACGCTCCTGAGGTTGACCAGGTAGTAGCTGTTGCAGCGGGCAAAGCCGAGTGGCTCCAGGCGTTTCTCTGCTGCCGCCATGGTGTCGCGGGTGCGAAGGGTGCGACCGAGCGCGTGATATAACAGGTAGTGGCCCTGGGACTCCACATAGGTCACCTCGCGTGAAGAGAGGCTGAATAGACCCTCGGCCGTCTTCACGACGATGGCGTCTTGTCGGGCTCTCTTCACGCGAAGGAGCGCCTTGGAGAGTTTGAGCGCAAAGGCGGCATAAGCCACGGGCTTGAGGACGTAGTCGACGGCCTCCACCTCGTAGCTCTCCACGGCGTACTGCGGCATGGTGGTCATAAACATGATCTGTATCGCCGGGTTCACGCTGCGTAGCAGGTGTGCGGCCTCCATGCCGGAAAGCCCCGGCATGTCGATGTCCATGATGACGAGCGAGAAATGCGAGGTATCGCTCTTCAGGAACGAATTTGCGTCGCAGAAGCGCTCGGTGACGAGGTCCGCCTCGCGCTCCGCCTCGAAGGCATCCAGATAGCCGATCAGGCTCTGCGCGTCTGCGTCGGAGTCGTCGACGATGGCGATGTTCACGAGCGCCCCCCTTCAGGCTCTCGGGCGCGGCTCTCTCGCCCCGGTTCCTTTTCAGGCTCCATTTTAGCGCTGCCTCGCGTCGGGCTCCCGCCTGGCGCCTTCTGCCGCCGCTGGGCGGCGCCGGGGCGGCCGGACGGGCTTGGCGGGGCTAATCCTGCCAGAAGGGCGCTCAATCCTGCCCGCCGGGCTTCGCGAGACTGGGCTGCAGGTCAGAATGCCTGTTGAAGGCAGCGGGGCCATTGCCCCCGCACGGCTTTGCACAAACAGGGAGGAAAGAAATGGCAGACCAGAAGAAGAGCTCCGGCTCGATCACCAGGCGCTCTGCGCTTGGGCTGGGAGGCATCGGCGTGGGGGCCGCCGCCCTCGGCGTGGGCAACTACTACGCCAACAAGTACGCGCCGATCATCTCCACCTATCTCGGCCAGAAGGCCTACGAGGTCAAGGAGACGGGCGATGGCACCGAGGACAGCCAGTACTTCAAGTCGTCCTACGGCAGCTCGGACGAGCGCCTGGCGGCAGATGCCCAGGCTGCCAGAGAGACGGCCCAAGAGGGCTTCGTCCTCCTCAAGAACGACGGCGCCCTGCCGCTGCCTGCGGGATTGCTGCGGAGATTTTCTGCAAAGCACCCAATGGAGGTTCACGATATGAAACTTACCCGCAAGCTCGCGGCACTGGCGATGGCCATGCTGCTGGCAGTCAGTCTGACGGCCTGCTCCCCGAAGCAGGTCGCCCAGGATATGGTCGTGCATCTGGTCCACAAGCTGGGCCTGGTCGAGGAATCCGACGAGGATGACACCGACACCACCACAAAGGCGCCCGCCGGCGGCAGCGTGGAGTTCCCTGCCGAGATGGACACCACCGCGGCCCGCGTTGTGACCTACCCGGTAGAGAACACGCTGTATGTCTCTTTTAACGGCATTGCCAACCGCTCCACCGAGTATTTCGTGGCGGGCGGTGACAGCATGACCGTGACCGGCTACGCCACCACCGAGGCCAGCAACGAGAAATATATGTACTTCAAGATCGCGTTCTGGGAGCTGTCTGACGACAAGACGATGACCAGCTACGTGCCGGACTCGACGATCTACTACTGCGCCGACGGTGCCGATTACCAGTACAACGTGACCGGCCTGACCGCGGGCAAGCAGTACAAAATCACGATCAGCTATGACAACGGCAACAAGTATTATGTCACCGGCGGCCTGAAGGTCGAGGGTCTGGGCAGCACCGAGCTGAACACCTACGGTGACGATACGACGACCGGCTGATAACGGCAGCAATGCCGCCCGTGCCGCTTGCGGCAGGGCGGCTTTTTGGTTTGTATTGCAGGGATCGCACAACACAGAGAGGAATTGGAACATGGATAAAAAACAGCTGCGCAACACGCTGATGCTTATGGCCTGCGCATTCATCTGGGGCACGGCCTTTGTGGCGCAGAGCGTCGGCAGCGATTATATGGGCCCGTACACGTTTCTGGCCAGCCGCAGCTGGCTGGCCTGTGCGTTTCTGCTGGGCCTGATGGCCGTGCTGCGCAAGATGGGCAAAACGAACCCCGCCGCGGAGCCGGGCTTCTGGCAGAACAAAAAAGTGCTGCTGCGCGGCGGTATTTTCTGCGGTGTGGCGCTGTTTGCGGCGTCCGCCGCGCAGCAGATGGGCATTGGCACCACCAGCACGGCCAAGGCGGGCTTTATGACGGCGCTCTACGTTGTGCTGGTGCCGGTGGCGGGGGTTTTCCTGGGCAGCCGCCCCGGCGTCAAGCTGTGGGGCTGTGTCGCGGCCAGCGTCGTGGGGCTGTATCTGCTCTGTCTGGCCGGGCGCGACACGCTGAGCCTGACCGGCGGCGAGTGGCAGCTTTTGGTCTGCGCGATCCTGTTCACGGCGCAGATCATGCTGGTCAACCATTTCAGCCCGCAGCTCGACGGCATCCAGCTGAGCTTTGTGCAGTTCTTTGTGGTCTCGGTTTTGTCCACGATCTTCGCGTTTGTCTTTGAGGCCCCGTCGCCCGACCAGTTCCGCGCCGCGGCGGTCTCGATTGCCTATTGCGGCATCATGTCCAGCGGCGTGGCCTACACGCTGCAGATCGTCGGCCAGAAGGAGCTGGACCCGACGATTGCCAGCCTTGCCATGTGCCTGGAGAGTGTGTTCAGCGCCTTGGCCGGTTGGCTGATTTTGGGCGAGACGCTTTCCACCACCGAGCTGTGCGGCTGCGGCCTGATGTTTGCCGCCATCGTAGCCAGCCAGCTGCCGGATAAAAAGAAAGTTTAAGTAAAGGCCCCCTCTGCGAGAGGACTCCCGCGAAGCGGGTGGGGTAGAGATTTTCCCAAGGCGCTCTCCCTCAGTCGCCTCCGGCGGCAGTTTCCTCCCAGAGGGGGCCTTTAATAGGAGTATCTATGAATGACTTGCGCTTAATTTTCCGCTATGGCAAGCCCTACCGCCGGGACCTTTGGGCGGCTGCCGGGCTGATCTTTATTGAATGTATCTTTGAGATGGTCATCCCCGTGCTGATGTCCACCCTGGTGGACGAGGGTGTGCCCAGCCATAACATGGCGATCATCCTGCGGCAGGGCGGGTTGATGGCACTCTGCGCGGTGCTGGCACTGATCACCGGCCTGCTGTATGCCCGCTATGCCGCCCGGTTCGCCAACGGCTTTGCGGCCGAGCTGCGCCTGGCCGAGTACGCCGCCGTGCAGAAATTCGACTTTGCCAACCTGGACCATTTTTCCTCTGCGTCCCTCGTCACCCGCATGACCACCGACGCCACCGTGCTGCTCAACGCCATTAACGCAGGCCTGCGCCCCTTTGTGCGCAGCCCGGTCATGCTGGCCATGGGTCTGGGCATGGCATTTCTGCTCAGCCCCAAGCTGACGATTGTTTTCCTCATCACAACGCCTATTCTGACCATTTTGCTGACGCTCATCGTGTGCAAGGTCGGCCCGCTGTACGGCCGCCAGCAAAGCGCTGTCGACCACCTGAACAGCCGCATCCAGGAATCCCTCACCGCCATCCGCGCCATTAAAGCGTTCGTGCGCGGCGATTATGAAAACGAGCAGTTCAACGCCGTCAACACTGAGCTGAGCGACGCCAGCACCGAGACCTTCCGTTACGCCGTGCTCAACCTGCCCGCGTTCCAGACCATCATGTACACAGCCATCGTCTGCATCATGTGGTTCGGCGGCGGGTTCATCCTGCAGGGCGACATGAGCGTCGGCCAGCTGACCGCCTTTTTGAGCTACGTTTTGCAGGTGCTCAACTCGGTCATGATGTTCTCCGGCGCGTTTTTGCAGATGACCCGCTCGCTGGCCAGCGCCCGCCGCATCCGCGAGGTGCTGACCGAGCAGCCCGACCTGGCCAATGCCGCCGATCCGTTGGAGACTGTGCCGAACGGTCAGATCGACTTCGAGGGCGTCAGCTTCAAGTATAACGCTGCGGCACAAAAAAGTGCCCTGTCCGACATTACGCTGCACATCCCCGCCGGGGCGACCGTGGGCATCATCGGCGGCACCGGCTCGGCCAAGACCACGCTGGTCCAGCTGATCCCCCGCCTGTACGACGCCACCGAGGGCACCGTGAAGGTCGGCGGCCGCGACGTGCGGGACTACGACCTGACCGCCCTGCGGGACGCCGTAGGCATTGTGCTGCAAAAGAACCTGCTGTTCTCCGGCACCATCCGGGACAACCTGAAGTGGGGCAACCCCGACGCCGCCGAGGAACAGCTGTGGGCCGCCTGCCGCGCCGCTCACGCCGATGAATTTTTGGACCGCATGCCCGACGGCCTGGATACCGACTTAGGGCAGGGCGGCGTCAACGTCTCCGGTGGGCAGAAGCAGCGCCTTTGCATTGCCCGTACCCTGCTGAAGCACCCGAAGGTGCTGATTTTCGACGACTCCACCAGCGCCGTGGATACTGCCACCGAGTCAGGCATCCGCCGCGCCCTGGCCGAACTGACCGACGTGACCAAGCTGATCATTGCCCAGCGCATTTCCTCGGTGCAGAGCGCCGACCTCATCGTAATCTTGGAGGATGGCCGCCTGCACGCCGTGGGCACCCACGCCGAACTTCTGGAAAAAGATACGATCTATCAGGAAATCTACTATTCCCAGATGAAGGGAGGCGACCCCGATGGCGAGTAAAAAGAAAGTCACCGGCGGCAAGCGCCCGCAGAACCTGCGCCGTACGCTGGGACAGTTCAGCGCCTATCTGGGCCGCCACCGCATCATGATCGGCCTGGTGGCGCTGCTGGCGGCCATCAGCGCCCTGGCCGCACTGTTTGGCACCTACATGATCCGCCCGGTAGTCAACGGACTGCTGGAAAACGGCAGCAAAGCCTACCTGGCCGGGGCCGTGGGTCTTACCGCCTGTATTTATATCATTGGTGCGCTGTCCACCCTGGGCTATACCCAGCTGATGGTGCGCGCCGCGCAAAAAGTACTGCAGGAGATCCGCCAGGATCTGTTTGCCCACCTGCAGACCCAGCCGCTGCAGTACTTTGATACCCACCGCAACGGCGATTTGATGAGCCTTTTCACCAACGATGTGGACACCATCTCCGATGCACTGAACAACAGCTTTGCTGTCGTTATCCAGACCTTTATCCAGGTCGTGGGCACCCTGCTGATGCTGTTTATCCTCAACTGGCGGCTCTCTCTGCTGGTGGCGGTGGGTTATGTGGGCATGTTCTGGTACATCAACTTTTCCACCCAGCACAGCCGTGCCTACTATGCCAAGCAGCAAAGCAGCCTGGGCGAGCTGGACGCTTACATTGAGGAAATGATCGCCGGGCAGAAGGTCGTGAAGGTGTTCAACCACCAAAAAGCCGACCTGGCCGAGTTTGCCGCCCGCAACGAAAAGCTGCGCCTGGCCGGCACCGGCGCGCAAAGCTATGCTGCCACGATGGTGCCCGCCGTCGTCAGCATCGGCTACATCAACTACGCGGTCATTGCGGTGCTGGGCGGCCTGATGGTCATGAAGGGCTGGACCGACCTGGGCAGCCTGGCCAGCTATCTGGTGTTTGTGCGCCAGACCACCCTGCCCATCAACCAGTTTACCCAGCAGGGCAACTTCCTGCTGGCGGCGCTGGCCGGTGCCGAGCGTATTTTTGCCGCCATGGAGCAGTCGCCCGAAGTGGACGAGGGCACGGTAGAGTTGGTGAACGTGCGGAAGAACGCCAACGGCCCCCTGACTGCCTGCCCCGAGGTCACCGGCCGCTGGGCCTGGCGTGATTCCGCCCACCCGGACGTAGCGCTGGAGCCATTGCGCGGCGATGTGCGGTTCCATAACGTCAGCTTTGGCTACACGCCGGAGCGGCTGATTTTGCAGGACCTTTCGCTGTACGCCAAGCCGGGGCAAAAGATTGCCTTTGTCGGCTCCACCGGCGCGGGCAAGACGACGATCACTAACCTGATCAACCGCTTTTACGATGTCACCGCCGGGTCCATCACCTACGACGGAATCGATGTGCGACTCATCCGCAAAAACGCGCTGCGCTCGTCTCTGGGCATCGTGCTGCAGGACACCCACCTGTTTACCGGCACCGTGGCGGACAACATCCGCTTTGGCAAGCTGGATGCCACGCAGAAGGAAATCGAGAAGGCCGCAAAGATTGCCAACGCCGACTCCTTCATCCGCCGCCTGCCCCAGGGATACGACACGATGGTCACCTCCGACGGTGCCAACCTGAGCCAGGGCCAGCGCCAGCTGCTGGCCATTGCCCGCGCCGCCGTAGCCGACCCGCCGGTGCTGATTTTGGATGAAGCCACATCCAGCATCGATACCCGCACCGAGGCGCTGATTGAAAAAGGCATGGACGGCCTGATGGAGGGCCGCACGGTGTTTGTCATCGCACACCGGCTTTCCACGGTGCGCAACGCGGACGCCATCATCGTGCTGGAGCATGGCCATATCATCGAGCGCGGCACCCACGACGAGCTGCTGGCCAAAAAGGGCGAGTATTACCAGCTGTATCACGGGATGTTTGAGCTGGCGTAAGCAGCCGCGGGCGGATATGGGATCCGCCCCTGCGTTATAACGCGCGTTCCCCTGCAGGGGCGCATTCTATATGCGCCCGCCATGCCGTGCCCGGAAAAACGGAACCTCCCCCGGAGAGATCCGTGAAAGGTAAACCTTGCGAAAGGAGCATTTACAAATGGAAAAGATCAGGAAAAATTTCGGCTTCGGCTGTATGCGCCTGCCCATGATCGGCGAGGACGTCGATATAGAGCAGACGAAACAGATGGTGGACTGCTTTTTGGAGCAGGGCTTCAATTATTTTGACACGGCCCACGGCTACCTTCAGGGCAAGAGCGAGCTGGCCCTGAAGGAGTGCCTGACCAGCCGTTACCCGCGGGAGGACTATGTCCTGACCGACAAGCTGAGCGGGTCCTATTTTAAAAAGGAAGAGGACATCCGCCCGTTCTTTGAGAGCCAGCTTGCAGCCTGCGGCGTGGACTACTTTGACTTTTATTTAATGCACTCCCAGAGCACGACAAACTACCAGCACTACAGGGACTGCCGCGCCTATGAGACGGCCTTCGCCCTCAAGGCCGAGGGCAAGGTCCGCCATGTGGGCATCTCGTTCCATGACCGCGCCGCCGTGCTGGAGCAGATTCTGACCGACTATCCGGCCATCGAGGTCGTGCAGATCCAGTTCAATTATCTGGACTATGACGACGTGGCCGTCCAGAGCCGCAAGTGCTATGAGGTCTGCCGCAGGCATGGCAAGCCCGTGCTGGTCATGGAGCCGGTCAAGGGCGGCAGCCTTGTCAACCTGCCCGACGACGCAAAAGCCGTGCTGGACGCCCTGCACGGCGGCAGCCCCGCCAGCTATGCCATCCGGTTTGCCGCGGGCTTCCCCGGTATGCTGATGGTGCTGTCCGGCATGAGCAGCATGGAGCAGATGCAGGACAACCTGAGCTACATGAAGGACTTTACCCCGCTGAACGATGCCGAGCGTACCGCCGTTTCCAAGGTGGTGGAGATCTTCCGCAAGCAGGATCTGATCCCCTGCACGTCCTGCCGCTACTGCACCGACGGCTGCCCGAAGCATATCTCCATCCCCGACCTGTTTGCCATCATGAACACGAAGCACACCCACCACGACTGGAACGCGGACTACTACTATGAGGATGTCCACACCGGGCCCGGCTCCCGCGCCTCGGACTGCATCCGCTGCGGCCAGTGCGAGCGCGTCTGCCCCCAGCACCTGCCCATCAGACAGCTGCTGCAGGATGTGGCGAAGGAGTTTGAGAAGGGGTAAAACAACATATCAGAAACAACGCCGTCTTCATTCGGAATTCTCCCGAATGAAGACGGCGTTTGTTAATATGGCAAATGTATGTTGCACAACAGTATCATAAGACTGCAACATATAAACAAAAAAGGTCACTTGCAATCGCAAGTGACCTTGGTGCGCCGGAAGGGACTCGAACCCCCGACCTTCTGATTCGTAGTCAGACACTCTATCCAGCTGAGCTACCGGCGCATATTCTCTTGGCGTTCTCGCCGGAGAACGTGTTTTATTATAGCGCCCACTGCCCGGAAAGTCAAGCGTTTTTTTCAAAAAACTCAAAGAATTCTGCAAATGGGCATCTTTCACGAAAATCCGCAGCCTGCGGGGCGGGTTTTCAGCTCTTTGCCGTTGTCTGAAAACGAACATCGAATTGACAAATACTTTGCAACATTTTATAATATAGAGTAGATTTCGGATTACGAACGATGGCGTTTGCAATCGCAGCCGCCATCGGCTTTTTTATTCTCCTGTCTGTCCGCCTGTTGCGCACAAGCGTGTACGCACGGTACAGAGCGTTAAACGAATAAACCGAAATCGACCCCAATTTGTATTCCATTAAGAAACGGAGTGGCACAAAACCATGGCGAAGTACATCGTCAAGCGCGTGGCAATGGGCATTTTCAGCGTGTTCATCGTCGCGACCCTTACCTTTTTCATCATGAACCTGGTCCCCGGCGGCCCGTTCGTGGCGGAAAAGTCCATCAGCAAAGCAGCCCAGCAGGCCCTGGCCGAAAAATACGGCCTCGATAAGCCCCTCGGCGTGCAGTACCTTAATTATATGAACAGCCTGATCCATGGCGATATGGGCCTGAGCCTGAAACAGCGCGGCCGTACCGTCAACCAGATCATCTTCTCCAAGCTGCCGGTCTCGGCCCGCACCGCCGGTCTGGCTGTGGTCGTCGCGCTCTGCGTCGGCATTCCGCTGGGCTGTCTGTCCGCGTATAACCGAGGGAAGTGGGCCGATAATCTGATTATCGTGTTTGCCACCTGCGGCATCGCCATCCCGAGCTTTATCTCAAGCGTCGTGCTTTTGTACACCTTCGGCATGAACCTGAAGCTCCTGCCCACCGTCGGCCTGAATGAACCGGCGGCCTACATCATGCCCGTGACGGCGCTGGCGATTTATCCCACCGCCTACATCACCCGCCTGATGCGCTCCAGCCTGCTGGACGTCATGGGTCAGGACTACATGCGCACCGCCCGCGCCAAGGGTGTTTCCAGTGTGAAGATCCTCTTCAAGCACGCGCTGCGCAACGCGATCCTGCCTGTCATCACGTATGTCGGCCCCATGCTGGCAGGCCTGATGACCGGTTCCTTCGTCGTGGAGAAGATCTTCTCCATCCCGGGTCTGGGCCGCGACTTCGTGTCCGCCATCACGAACCGTGACTACATGATGATCATGGGCACCACGATCCTGCTGGCGACCCTCGTCATCGTTGCGAACGTCGTTGTTGACATCCTGTATAAGATCATCGACCCGCGCATCAAGCTGAAGTAAGGAGGAGCAGACACATGGAAAATCTGAAAAAGAATCCGTTGAGCCTGCAACTCAACGTTGAGGACTTTGCCCCCGCGTCCAACGACGAGAAGAAAAGCCTTGTCGTCATGCGCGAGAGCGTCAACTTCTGGAAGGACGGCATGCGCCGTCTGCGCAAAAACAAGATCGCCATGGTCAGCCTGGTCGTCATCCTGCTGATCGCCTTCATGGCCTATGTTCTGCCCAGCTTCTGGCCCTACAGCTATGAGCAGCAGATCAAGGGCAGCAACAACCTGGCCCCGTTTGAGTATTCTGCCGCGGAGCAGAAGCTCATCGACCAGGGCGAGAACGTATTCCCCCACATTCTGGGCACCGACCGTATGGGCCGTGACTTTGCCGTGCGTGTCATGATGGGCACCCGCGTCTCCCTGTCCGTCGGCCTGCTGGCCTCTGTGCTGGTCCTGCTCATCGGCGCGACCTACGGCGCCATCTCCGCATTTGCGGGCGGCTGGATCGATAACATCATGATGCGTATTACCGATATTCTCTACACCATCCCCGACATCCTGCTCATCATCCTGCTGGCCATGGCCATCAAGGAACCGCTGGAGAGCCTGGCCACCAAGCCCGGCTTCGGCTGGATGCAGAAGCTCGGCCCCAACATGGTGTCCATCTTCATCATCTTCGCCCTGCTGTACTGGGTCGGCATGGCGCGTATCGTCCGCTCTCAGGTCCTGACGCTGAAGGAGAGCGAGTATGTCACCGCAGCCCGCGCGCTTGGCGCGTCCGGCGGCCGCATCATCAAGAAGCATCTGCTGACGAACTGCATGGGCACCCTGATCGTCACCACCACCCTGCAGATCCCGTCCTCCATCTTCACCGAGAGCTACCTGAGCTTCCTCGGCCTCGGCGTTGCAGCCCCCATGCCGTCCCTCGGCTCGCTGGCGACTGACGCCGTCAAGGGCATGAACACCTACCCGGTGCTGCTGATCGCCCCCGCGCTGATGATCAGCATCATGATCCTGGTTTTCAACCTGTTCGGCGACGGTCTGCGCGATGCGTTTGACCCGAAGCTCAAGAGCTAAAGAGGGAAGGAGGAGCAACATGAGCGAAAAAATTCTTGAAATCAAGGACGAACGCCTGTCCTTCTTCACCCCCGCGGGCGAGGTCAAGGCGCTGAACGGCGTGTCCTTCAGCATGAACCAGGGCGACGTGCTGGGCATCGTCGGCGAGTCCGGCTCCGGCAAGTCTGTCACGGCCTACTCCATCATGGGCCTGACCGCCTACCCCGGACGTCTGGTCGGCGGCACGGTGTGGTTCAACGGCCACCAGATCGACAAAATGACCGAGAAGGAGTTCCGCAAAATTCGCGGCAACGAGGTCTCCATCATCTTCCAGGACCCCATGACGAGCCTGAACCCGGTGTACACCATCGGCAACCAGATCGTCGAGGTCATCCTGCTGCACACCAAAAAGACCAAGCAGGAAGCCTGGGCCCGCGCTAGGGAGCTGCTGGAGCTGGTCGGCATCAACGAGCCGGACCGCCGCCTGAAGCAGTACCCGCGAGAACGACCATATTCTGAACCAGTTGAATCTGGGTAAGTGTGAGCAGCGTTGGGTAAAGACTACCGACGGCAAGCAGATGCTGGTATGGATCATGTTGCCATCTAATTTCGATGCCAACAAGAAGTACCCTACCCTTCTCTTCTGCGAGGGTGGTCCTCAGAGTCCGGTAAGCCAGTTCTGGAGCTACCGCTGGAACATCCAGATCATGGCAGCCAACGGCTATGTAGTCGTATTGCCAAACCGCCGCGGTCTCCCTGGTTTCGGAAGCGCATGGAACGAAGAGATTTCTGGCGACTGGACAGGCCAGTGCATGAACGATTATCTTTCAGCTATTGATGATGCTGCCAACAATCTTCCTTACGTAGACAAGGATCGTCTGGGTTGTGTAGGTGCCAGCTTCGGTGGTTTCTCAGTATACTATCTCGCCGGTCATCACAACAAGCGTTTCAAGGCATTCCTCTCTCACGATGGTGCTTTCAACCTGGAGAGCATGTACACCGATACAGAGGAGGCTTGGTTCTCTAACTGGGAATACGAGGATGCTTACTGGAACAAGGACCAGAGTGCCAACGCCAAGAAGACTTACGAGAACAGTCCTCATAAGTTTGTAGACAAGTGGGATACTCCAATCCTCTGCATCCACGGCGAAAAGGATTACCGTATCAATGCCAACCAGGGCATGGGCGCCTTCAATGCAGCCCGCATGCGTGGCATCCCAGCCGAGCTCCTCATCTATCCTGATGAGAACCACTGGGTATTGAAGCCACAGAACGGCGTGCTCTGGCAGCGCACTTTCTTCGGCTGGTTAGACAAGTGGTTGAAGAAATAACAA
>OLNE01001921.1_pt1 | contig 13878 bp, 15 predicted proteins | sample 1672431 | NCBI WGS metagenome assembly OLNE01 (sample SAMEA3136685, study PRJEB25190) | human gut metagenome | reverse complement strand
TTTTCAGGCATGCGTACAAGTACTTTAAAATTTTGCATACGATTACATGATAATCATCTTTTGCCATTTTAATTCTCCTTTTTGTCGCTATCCAGCGCCTCCAGTACATGATTCACGAACTCATCATTGAGTCTCATATCATATTTCTCAAAATGGTATGTGTCTTCGTCCGTCCAAAAATATACCCCATCAAAATATGCATATGTCGGCAGATGTGTATTTTCTTTTTTTACTAAGTCCTTCAATGTTGAGCAACGGACCCCATCATAGAATTCTTTTTTATTTTTTAAATATTCTATAATTTCATCCTTTCGGCTTGTTTTGTAATTTAAGTTATCCAATAGCGACAGTTGCTTACTTCCGTGCAATTCCTTATAGTCACAAATATAATTCATCATTTTTACTTTGGTTCGAATTTTTTAAAGCCGATGGGGAAACCTTCTTCATGATCCCCTACTGTAATTTTGTAAGGTTTAATGTATGTGATATCCTCCGGCACATACACAATCACCCTTAGTTTGTTTGCTAGTTGTTGAGCGAAGCAATTGCCATCTGCTCCAGGTTTGCCGGTGCTACAAGATATCAATCTAATATTCTCACCTTTATAATCGCGCCTGCCACTTATAATCCACGCCAATGTTTCCACGTCAAGATTATATTTATGTTCATATTCTACGTAATAGCTTGCCCCATGTATTACGACATCATACAATTCTCCATATTTTTTAATGTGGCAACTCTTATATGCATTTCTCAAATCCTCTGCGTAAATTGGTGTTTCTGCATTAATTGCTTCTCTTATCACACGGCCTCTGAGAATCTTGTTGTTTTTTATCCCAACCCCAGCAGCGGTTTTCGAACCTTTACCTCCTTTAATGATTATATCATCTTCGCTTAATTGATTTAACATTTTTTTTCGAGCTTTAACAGTTGTTTTTTGTTCATTCAGAATTTCACTTTCTCTTTCAATCCGTGCTTTCTTTTTGTCACGGAAATGATTCTTCGACCACACATCTGTGTATCCTTTGTCGGTTTTCGCAATCACCAAGCACGTACAGTTGTCATGTTTCTGATAGATTTCCTTCGGCTCTTCTCCGTACTGATATGTTCCGGCTAGCTTTGAGCACCATTCACAACATCCACCAATGGCTTCCCTTGTGATGCTTTCCGTGTAACCTGCCTTTGCTCGAACTTCTACATTCTCTTTTACGAAGGCGTCATATGCTCCTATTAGAATATTTTCTAATGCTCCGGATTCAAGGAATTTACTATCATCACTCATTATTTCCCTCCGAATCTAAGCTGTTTCTCACTATCATGTTCAGATAACTTCGAATCTGTCCATCTGGATAACGAAGCTTTTGAATCTTGATATTAATATTTTGCTTCTTGTCAGAGTCCTTCATCGTGCTGACCGCAATATTGTTCATCTGAACGATTACGCCTTTCAGAAATGGCACTATCACCGCCTCTGCAATATTCCAATACAGCTTCCCATCCGGAAGATTCTTTGGCTTCATAACGTCTGTAACAGATGCACTCGCAATAGATACCACCTTTCGGATGTACAATGCACAATCTCTCTCGGTTAATTTTCCCACTTCCAGTTTTTTCTTGTATGACCGAATTTGCGGATCTATTGCAACTTTCTGGTCAAAAGTCTTATTCAATTTCTCCAGCAGTTCCGGTGCCACGTCTTTCATTTCTAATCTTCCTCAGCCTTTCGAATACCGGTTAAATCTCCCATCATTTCTTCATCCACATAACCATCAACCGCCTGATTCAGCTTCAGCACCCCGTCCCCAATGGAGCTGAGCATAGATGCATCCGGTTCGAAGATTGGCTCCCATGTGGCAATCGCTTTGCACGCAATATTCCGGGTATACATATGTTCATCTCTCAGACATGCAGCCAAATATCCCGCATTCCGGAACCCCGAACCAAAGGAACGCTGTGCTGCTCTTGCGGTCAGTCTCAAAGAATCGTGTGCCGCCTTGATGGCATCGGCACTGGATGGGTTCGCCGTCGGGAATCCCAGGTCATCCAACGTCAATCCGGTTTCCCCGGCAAACATGGAAGCGAACATTTTCAGGTGATCCACATGCGGCGTCATAGACTGCTGCATGAACTGGCCAAAGGTTGGCTTGTCTCCGTCCTCGTCCTTTGTGATTGCGATCAGCGTAGCCATGGTGGCTCTCCACTTATCCGCAATCTCGTTATCCTCTGACAACCCGGTCACCCATTTCTGCGGATATGAAAAGAACTCGGCAGAAATCTCCGAGCGCTTCATCGTACGTATTGCAGAGCTCATCAGTGACATGCACGCCCTGCTGATTCTGGAATGGCCAAAAGGTCTTTTGGCTCCCGGTCTATAGATCACCGGCACCAGTAATGGGTAATTTACCACGTGCCGGATTCGCATTGCTCCTGCCTCTCCTTTGTGGTACACCAGCGTTTCGTTCGGCAGAAAGTACGCCTCAGTCAGCACTGCTCCATACTCGTCTCTTTCCATGACGGCATATCCTTCTTTGAGAAGGCCGGTGACCGTGTCGATGATTCCGGTGGCATTCGCCCCGTCTATCACCTGCATCAACGGCACTTCATTTTTCTTTTCCGCCGGCTGAATGTAGATGAACGCACATCCGGCAATCATTGCAGACAGCTCCGCGGACCGAAACAGGATATCCGGGTTGTTCATCTGGTAGATTTCATTCATTGCCAGAATATCGTTTCGGAATTCGTTAAATACCACCCGATCTGCCAGTGAATCCACCGCCTTGGCGCACCACCCCAGACTGGAATTGAATGCCCGCAGTTCCGGCGGCGTACTGATGCCGAAGTCTCTGGTATAGTTCTTCATGTCGTAGTATTTGTACCGGAGATTCACTCGCTGCCTTTTCTGATTCAATTTTCGCCGAAGGTATTCCATACCCATGTAGTCGCTCATTCTTTTCCTCCAAAAAAATTTTTTCTGTTCTCGCGCCGATCCGATTCAGCGAGAAATATTCGTAGTGACGGCGTGAAGTTCCGGCCGGGGGTCCCCGGGGTTACCCACCCCCCGGTATAAAATTATTTTTCTTTAAAGCATAACTCTCTGTTTTAGTTTTGCTTTTTCTTTGTTTTCGCTTTGCTTTGGATCTGATATAGCTTTACTTTCGTTCCGCTCTGCCTCTGCCTGAATCTTTCGGAAGTTCCTCCAGTCCATCGACTGTGGAAGAACTCTGTTGCTGATTACTTCTTGCACCTTCACATCGCTTCTTGCTACCAGCTTATCCGACTTCTGCCGGTTGCATGTCCAGTGTGCCAGCTGCAGGTTATCCAGGTCGGACGGATGGCCACCCTTGGCTATGGGGATGATATGATCAATGCAGGGGCTTAAAGGATGGGGGTACTTTAAATTAAAGTCCACCGGCTTTCCGCAAATACCGCATACTGTTTGCGTGGCGTAGATTTTCTTTTTATTCCGCTCGAACGCTCCCCGGTGCACACCGCTTTGGTCGGGACGGTTACGGTTCCTCTTGCCTGCCATTACTCTGTCCTTGTCTTGCTCCAGTCTCTGCCATACTCATCAACAATGCAGCGGAAGTCTGTCAGGTCATGGTCCCGAACAAATGTTTTCAGCGGGTCGTCTTCTCTCACACCGATGTGAAGCAGCTCATGCATGAGCAGAATTCTCAGCTGGTCTATGTCCATTCCCACACAGTTCGGTTCGTAGATTGTAATCAGGAAATCATAGGGAACGAATGTTCGCCAGTATGTCGGAACCTTCCGGCAGTCCGCGTTCACCTTGAATGTTCCTCCGGATTTCTTCTTTGCCACCTCGCTGGCAACAATGCCGACTGCGATTCCGTTCTCGCTGATGTATGCCAATCTTTCTTCCAGCTTCAACAGCTCATCCAGCAAGCTGTCATAATCATGTGTGATGTGATACTTTCCCATGTCTTCCCCTCTGCATTCTGAAATTCGTGTACCAAAAAGCGCCACCTTTCGGTGACGCTTCCGGTTCATGTTTAGTTCTAGTTCTCGTTGTGTTCGTTCCAGTCTTTGATGAGTAACTGTTCAATGTAGTTGCTCAATGACCTTCCCTCTTCATCCGCTCTTTCCTGAGCCTTTGCTTTCAGTGACGGTTTAATCTTCATATAAATCTTTTCCGTCCGCTTCTCTTCATCGTGTGTTGCCATTAGTCCTGTACCTCCTCTCTTTCCTCTGCATTCCGCTGATTCTTGAATGAAAGATACAAGCTATAGCTTGACAGAATCAGAGATACAATACTCAGTGCAATCGCTAATGTTCTCATGTTCCTGTTTGAGTGATGAGATTTTGCAGAAGTGAGCCTTGCGGCTCACTTGCATTATCCGTTCTTCAGTGCTACAATTAAGTTAATCAGGGAAGTGATTAAACTTATTAGAGCAGTGATTCGGTCTAGTCGAGCAGCCGGATTGCTGTTCTCTTTTTGCTTCTCAATCAATTACATTTTCAATTTCCACCCAAAGAAGCTGATTCTAAATCCGCTGAATTGATTTGAAGCTCACCTTGTCATGATGTCTTTATGCTTAAAATAAGAATCCCGACGTCACACCATTCCACACGCACAAGCCGGTGAGAGACCAAAAAAAACATGGAGTCCATCGGACTCCAGCCGATTGCGCTCCATGCATTTACGTCACATTCATTCCCTTGTATCTCAACAATATCAAGGATTTATTGGCGGGAGTACGTGGGAATCGAACCCACCCATGACGCTCCTAACGCCACATAGCGGTTTTGAAGACCGTAAGGCACACCAGCACCTATCTACTCCCGTAACACAGCTATAGATTTTATCATTGTTAGGGCTATAACGCAATAGAAAAAACAAATTTGTTCTATCATTTTTTTCCGAGTAAGCTATCTTTGAGGAAGTATCATGTTTGACTTTTATTTCCTATTAATATAGTATGTATTTTGGTATGTTATGCGAAGGAGGACACTATGATTTATCTGGATAATGGTGCCACATCTTATCCGAAGCCGGATGTTGTGGGAGATGCAGTATACGATTATATAAAAAATGTTGGCAGCAATATCAACCGCGGCGGATACGCCAAGGCCTACTCCGCTGCCGGCGTTGTGCTGGAAACCCGAGAGATGATTAGCAAAATGATGAACGGTTACGGTTCCCGGTACACGATTTTCACGCCGGGCAACACCTATTCCCTGAATTTCCTGATTAAGGGACTTGCCCGGAAAGGCGATAAGATTCTGATTTCCGGCATGGAACACAACGCCGTGTACCGCCCGGCATATCAGCTGGAGCAGGAAGGCCTGATTGAAGTAGGCTATATGCCGTGCAATGAGCGCGGAGAATTGAAGCTGGAAGAAGCCCTGGCCATGATTGATGAGTCCGTTCGGGCAGTGGTGATGGTTCACGCATCCAACGTCAGCGGCACGCTGATGCCTATCCGGGAGGTGGGACAGCGCTGTCACGAGAAGAATGTTCTTTTCTTCGTAGATGCCGCCCAGACTGCAGGAAACGTGCCGATTGACATGAAAGCCTGCCACATCGACGGTCTCAGCCTGCCGGGACACAAATCCATGCTGGGACCTCAGGGCATCGGGGCCCTTCTCCTGAACCCGGCGATAACCGGAGAATTAACCCCGATTATTTCCGGAGGAACCGGAAGCCATTCCGATATGGCGGAGATGCCGGAGGAACTGCCGGACCGTTTCGAAAGCGGAACCATGAACCTGCCGGGTATTTTTGGACTGCACGCATCCGTCGGCTGGCTGGCGGAGCATCAGCAGGAGGTTCACGAACACGAGCAGAAACTGGTAAAAAGAATGCTGGACAGTATTCGGGATGTGGAGGGAATCCGCATTGCGGGTATGCCGACGGAGGAAGGCCGAGTCGCAGTGGTTTCCGTGGATTTTCTCAATGGCGATAACGGCATGATTGCCTTTCAGCTGGAGCAGGAATACGGCATCATGACCCGGGTGGGACTGCACTGTGCCCCACTGGCCCACAAATCCCTGGGCACCTTCCCGGAAGGAACCGTTCGATTCTCCATCGGACCGTTCAACACGGAGGAAGAAATCGACACGGCAATTGAAGCCATCCGCAAATATGCACAGGAATCCAACGAGTAATTTTAACTATTGAAAAAAACTATAGGAGTTAAATTGTCTATGAGTAACAACGAAAAAATGGCCTGCCCGATTCCGGGGATTCCTCAGAAGGTACGGCTGACAGAAATGACCAGCGCCGGCGGCTGAGGCGCTAAAGTAGGGCCGGGAGTCCTAAGCGATATTCTTTCCAATCTGCCGAAAATCAAAGATCCGAACGTAATGGTCGGATTCGACAGCAGTGACGATGCCTGCGTCTATCGGGTTTCCGATGACGTTGCACTGATTAACAGCATCGACTTCTTCCCGCCGATTGTAGATGATCCGTACATGTTCGGTCAGATTGCAGCGGCGAACTCCCTCAGCGACATCTACGCCATGGGAGGCACTCCAAAGCTGGCCATGAACCTGCTCACCTTCCCGAACTGCCTTCCAATCGATGCGGTAGAAGCCATTCTCGCCGGAGGAAACGAAAAGGTCAATGAGTGCGGTGCCATGATTGTAGGCGGTCACAGCATCAACGACGATGAGCCGAAGTACGGCCTCAGCGTCACCGGTTTCGCCCATCCGGATGACATTCTCAGCAACAGCGCCGAGGAAGAAGACTATCTGGTAATCACCAAGAAAATCGGCATTGGCATTCTCACCTCTGCCGCAAAGGTGGATTTGCTCACACCGGAAGAGGATGCGGAAATGAACCGTACCATGGCAGAGCTGAACAAGTACGGCTATGAGGGAATGCAAGGGGTAAAAATAGACGGCTGCACCGACATCACCGGTTTCGGTCTGATTGGTCACGCCGCGGAAATGGCCAAAGCCGGAAACGTCACACTGGAACTTTACGCGGAACGCGTGCCTATTTTTGACAGAGCCTTGGAATTTGCTGCAGACGGCATCATTCCGGCCGGCGCCCACAATAACATGTCCTATTTGGAAAAGGACGTGATGGATTACACCATCCGGGTACCGCAGGAGCGCCTGGATTGCTTGTACGATCCACAAACCTCCGGTGGGCTTCTCATTGCCTGCAAGAAAAACGAGTTGGAAAGACTGCAGTATCAATTGGGGGAAAAGGGCTGCCAGAACGCCATAATCGGCCGTTTCAAGAAGCGCACCTCCCACGCCATCGAGATTCTCAACAAATAAACATGTTTTTGCAGCAAAAAAGGTGCGGTTCAAAGCCACACCTTTTTTATATGGAAAACATTTTAATGAGAAAAAATCCACACTATTTCTTTTTACTCTTTCGACTGCCGGCCGGTCTTCTCTCCAGAACGTACTGTTTAAAGGATTCCGCCACCGGAGACAGCGCCACGCTCTTCATGTTGATCATGTAGAAATCCCGGTTCGCATTGAAACCGTTGATATTCACCGCACGAATGCCCGGTGAACTCAGCTTCGCCACGGTCTGTTCCGACAGGATGGACACTCCCAATCCCGACTCCACGGAGCGAATAATCGCATCCAAATCGTTGAACATTGCCACCACTTCGAAACTGGTTCGATCGTATCCCTTTCGTATCACCGCATCCTCGAAGGATTTCTGCGTTGCGGAACCGTTTTCTCTCCAGATAAAAGGCAACCCCACAATTTCTTCAATACCCACTTCCTCTGAATCCGTGAACATGCCGGCAGGCACCACCAGTACCGAGCGGTCGGAGAACAATTTGTTGTATTCCAGATTCGGGTTGTTCCCCTTCTCCCCCACAAAACCAAGTTCGCCTCGGCGCTCGCAGATGTTGCCCACTACAGTCGCACTATCGGACTGATCCACATAGAACATGGTCTTCGTATGTTCTTTGCGAAATCCCGCCAACATCTCCGGAAGAAAAGTAATTCCCGGAATGGATGAAGTCTGAAGTTCCAGAACCCCCTCCACCTTATCGCTATCCTTGTCCAGCGCATCAATCGCCTGTGCCCGGGTGTTCACCATTTCTACCGCATACTTGTAGAACTGACGCCCCTGGGGTGTCATTTCCACAATACGTCCCTTCCGATCCAGAAGTTTCGTCCCCAGCTCCTTCTCCAAGATGCTGATGTGCGTGCTAATAGTAGGCTGCGTAAAGAATGTCGCATCTGCAGCTCGGCTGAAACTCTTATACCGGACCACGTTTACAAAAGCTTCAATCTGTTTAAAATCCATATCATCCCTATTCTTTCTATCTATAACTCCATTGACTCCATTCTACTCAATTTCTTAGCGGATTTCAAGGAACATAAAAACAGGACCGAAACGGTAGTTTAATCCGGTCCTATTTTTCTATAGATTTTTTCTATACATCTACATCTTTATCGCATAGATGTTTTTACTTTTCGGCATGCTTCACGACATAGCTCTTCATATCCGGCACATCGATTACATCGGTGTGGCAGATCGGCCGCTCAAAAATTCCCTGCAGCGGCACCGGTGCCTCCACCTGTGTCACCTTTTTCAGCTTCTGCATGCACTCTTCATCTGTCGGGCATTCTTCTTCACCCAGAGCCGCCAGAACCGCACGGGTGAACTTGTACGGAGATGCCGTGGAAAGAACCACGGTCTTATCCTTTGTCCATTCCTCGCCCCTATCCCGGCATTCCTCATAGGCTGCCCAAGCGATTGCCGTATGGGTATCCATCAGATAATGCTCCGCCCGGAACACATCGCCGATTGCCTTTGCTCCCCGCGCATCATCACACGCCACACCGCTGAATACCTCGTTGATTTTCTTCAATTCGTCTTCCGTAATCGTGTATTCGCCTTGTTTCGCCAGAAGATCCATGTAAATCTTCGTCCGCTCCACGCCGCACACGAAGCAGAGCAGGCGCTCCAGGTTGCTGGATACCAGAATGTCCATGGATGGAGATGTGGTCTTGTGGAAGTCTCTCTTCCGGTTATAGTGACCGGTTTCCAGGAACTCCCGCAGCACATCGTTGCTGTTGGATGCACATACCAGGCGGCCCACCGGAAGGCCCATCTCCCGGGCAAAATATCCCGCCATAATATCACCGAAGTTTCCGGTAGGAACTACGAAGTTCACCTTGTCTCCGTCTTGAATCTCGCCCATGTCCAGAAGCTGGCGATATGCGGAGAAATAGTATACCACCTGCGGCACCAGCCGGCCGATGTTAATGGAGTTGGCACTGGACAGGGATACTCCGTCGCACGGCTTCGGAATCTCACGGAACAGCTTCTTCACCCCGCTCTGGGCATCGTCGAAGTTCCCGCGAACCGCCACGGCACAGGTATTCTTTCCGTCCTGCGTCACCATCTGAAGACGCTGGGTTTCCGACACGCCGCCTTCCGGGTAAAAAACAATAATCTTTGTGCCCGGAACGTCCGAGAATCCATGAAGTGCCGCACTGCCGGTGTCTCCGCTGGTAGCGGTGAGAATCAAAATTTCATCCTGAAAATCATTCATTCTCATGGATTCCACCATCAGATTCGGGAGTGCGGAAAGCGCCACATCCTTGAACGCACAAGTCGAACCGTGATACAGTTCCAGTACGAAAGCGTCCTCCACCTTTGCCAACGGAGTGATTTCTTCTGTCGAAAACTTTCCGGTGTAGCTTCTGGAAACAACCTTCTCAATCGTTTCCTCATCAAAATCCGAGAAGAATTTTCCGAAAACAGTTTCGGCCATTCCCGGATAATCCTGCTGAATCACTTCGTGGTAATCCAGCTTCAAATCTTCCAGATTTTCCGGAATATACAGTCCTCCGTCCTCCGCCAATCCGTTAATGATGGCCTGAGAAGAAGTAATCGTATGCGTGTTGTCTCTTGTGCTTAAATATTTTATCATTATCTCATCCTTTTTATTGTAAAAATTATGTAATTATGATACATTATTTATGGTATGAAAACAAGTATGTTTGGTTAATTTTATGACATTTTACATAAAAATAACCTTTTTCACTGGATAATGAATGAAATGGAGATGCATATGAATATTGCAATTTTAGGTTTGGGAACCGTGGGGAGCGGTGCCTGTGAAGCGGTGAAATCTGCCATCGACCTGGAAGTGACTCGCATCCTGGTTCGCCGGCCGAAGCCGGAATATGCGGACCTGCAGACAGAAGATATCGACGATATTCTGAACGATCCGAATATCGATCTGGTAGCAGAATGTATCGGTGGCATCCATCCGGCATTGGAATACGTGCTGGGGGCCATGGAGCACGGAAAACACGTGGTTACCGCCAACAAAGCACTGGTCAGCGCTCACTTCGAAGAATTGGAAAACTGTGCCCGGAAGAACGGTGTTCAGTTCCGATTCACCCCTTCTGCCGGCGGCGGCATTCCGTGGCTGTACAATCTGCAGCGAGCCGGACGGTGCGACACCATTGAAGAAGTACACGGCATCGTGAACGGTACCTGCAACTACATTCTGGATCTCATGCATACCAAAGGATTGGATTTCGCGGAAGTTCTCCGGGACGCACAGGAGCTGGGCTATGCGGAGAGCGATCCCGGAGCGGATATCGAGGGCTGGGATACCCAGCGGAAATGTGTGATTTCTGCCAACCTTGCTTTTCGCACGGTAATCCCGGAGGATTCGGTACCGGTTCTGGGCATTCACCATATTCTGGCAGAGGACATCGCATTTTTCAATGAAAACGGCCTCACCTGCCGTCTTCTGATGAACGCGTCCCTTCAGGGCGATGCAGTCAGCGCGTATGTCGAGCCAACCCTGCTCACCTCCGCAGCGTTGGAATCCGGCGTTGGTACTAATTACAACATGGTTAGCCTTACCGGAAAGAACGTAGGTCCGCTCAGCTTCTACGGTCAGGGAGCGGGAAAGATGCCGACAGGCACCTCTCTGGTGCACGATATCATCGATATCAAAGACGGCATTTCATTCAGCCCGTCTGCTTCCACGGGACCGGCGCCATCGAAGGTGGACAACACCAAGACCAGTCATCCGTACTATTTCCGAATTGCGGCCGGCGCCTCTTTCCCTGAAGAGCCGATTGCTTCGGAACAGGTTCGAAATTCGTATCGTTATATCACAACGAAGCCGATGACCGTTTCGGACGCCCATGCACTGGCATCCCGATACGAAAATGCTTTTGTCGCCGGCTACAAGGAGTAAAAATATGCTGAAAGTTGCTAAATTCGGAGGATCCTCCCTCAGCGATTCCGCGCAGTTCGCCAAGGTGAAACACATCGTGGAATCCGATGATGCCCGCAAGGTGGTTGTGGTCTCCGCACCGGGAAGAAGAACCTCCGACGATAATAAAATCACGGATTTGCTGTATCTCTGCAAAGCCCACCTCAAATACGACGTGTCACCGGATCCAATCTTCGAGATGATTTCCGCCCGGTATCGGGAGATCCGCGATCAGCTGGGACTGACGCTGGACGTGGACTCCGAGCTTGCGGAAATCCGAAGCAAGATGACGAAAAACATGTCCGTGGACTATTTGGTTTCTCGAGGTGAATATCTGAACGCTAAGCTGATGGCGGAATATCTGGGATACCATTTCGTGGACTCTGCCGACTGGGTGGCCTTTGGATACGATGGAAAAGTGGATTACGAAAAAACCGAGCAGCAGCTCCAGGAAATATACAATGTATACAACCGGATCGTGGTTCCCGGCTTCTACGGTTCCCTTCCGAACGGCCAGATTCATACTTTTTCCCGAGGCGGATCTGACGTCACCGGCGCTTTTGCCGCCGCCTCTCTGGATGCGGACATCTACGAGAACTGGACGGACGTAACGGGAATTCTCATGGTGGACCCAAGAATCGTCTCTAATCCAAAGACGATTTCCCGGGTTACCTATGCGGAACTGCGGGAACTGTCCTATATGGGCGCAGCGGTTCTTCACGAGGATACAGTGGTGCCGGTTCGCCGGAAGGATATCCCGGTTAATATCCGGAACACCAACGATCCGGAAGCGGAGGGAACCATCATTCGGGAATCCTTTGAAGCGGACAATGCGGAGGAAACGTCCCGTTTTATTACCGGAATCACCGGCAAGAAGGACTTCTCCATCATCAGCCTACACAAGGCCAATATGAGCGATGCGGTGGGGGCTATCCGTCGCGTGCTGGAAGTTCTGGAACAGTATCGGATTCCGATTGCACAGATTCCAAGCGGTATCGACAGCTTTTCCCTGGTGGTCCCGACGGACAAGCTGGCACCGGTGAAATATGATTTGATTTCCGATATCAAGCGGAACTGTCAGATTACGGACATCAACGTGCAGGATGATATCAGCCTGATTGCCATTGTCGGACGCCAGATGGCGTACCGCACCGGCATTTCCGGCAAAATCTTCGGTGCTCTGGGTGCAAACCGGATTAATATCCGCACCATCGAGCAGAGTTCCGATGAGATTAACATTATGGTGGGCGTGTTCACGAAGGATTTTGAGAAGACCATTCAGGTTCTGTACGAAAGCTTTGCGAAATAAAGGAGAGGTTCAAATGAAAAAATACAATGTTGCGATTCTGGGTGCTACCGGCGCCGTAGGTATGGAAATGCTAAAGGTACTGCAGGAAAGGGATTTCCCGATTCAGGAGCTGCGCCTTCTGGCCAGCAGCCGCAGCGCCGGGAAAGTAATCGAGACGGAGAAATACGGCAGCGTCACCATTCAGGAAGCGAAGGATTCTGCTTTTGAAGGAATGAATATCGTGCTGGGTGCCGCCGAAAATGATATTTCCAAGAAATTTGTGGATGCCATCAAGGCGTCCGGTGCGGCTTACATCGATAATTCCAGCGCCTTCCGTATGGATCCGGAGGTCCCACTGGTGGTTCCGGAAATCAACCCGGAGGATGCGTTCACCCATAAGGGTGTCATCGCCAATCCGAACTGCTCCACCATCATCACGCTGGTGGCAATCAACGCCATCAACCGTCTGTCCCCGATTGAAGCGCTCTACGCTTCCACCTATCAGGCCGTAAGCGGTGCCGGCATCAAGGGACCGAAGGAAATGTATGAGCAGAGCCGCAATATTTTGGAGGGCAAGGACATCGAATGCAGCACTTTCCCGTACCAGATTGCGTATAACCTGCTTCCGCAGATTGGCGGATTCGGCGAGAACGGCTACACATCGGAAGAGATGAAGCTTCAGAACGAGGGCCGGAAAATTCTCCACCTGCCGGAGCTGAAGGTTTCCTGCACCTGCGTGCGGGTGCCGGTCGTTCGCAGCCATTCTATCTCTGTGACGCTGCACTTTGACCGTCCCGTCTCTGTAGCGGAAGCGCGGGAGATCATCGCCGCCGCCCCTGGCTGCAAGCTGGTGGACGATCTTGCAAACAAGGTCTATCCCATGCCGCTGGATCCCTCGGACCAGGATATCGTCTTCGTCGGCCGGATTCGCCCGGATCTGACGGATGAGAACGGCCTGAACCTCTGGTGCTGCGGCGACCAGGTACGCAAGGGCGCGGCCACCAACGCCGTGCAGATCGCCCAGCTGCTGCTTCCGCAGGAGTAAATCGCCCAGCTGCCGCCTCCGCAGGAGTAGATCGCCTCGACAACGCGAAGGCCGAACGCTTCTTCTCGACGGTCAAGACCGAGCTTTGCTGCGATTGGGAGGGAGACGGCCCCGATATCTTCGAGAAGGATTTGGAGAAGTATATCGACTGGTATAGCAATGTGCGCATCAAGAGATGCCTAGACGGAAGTAGCCCAGACGAGTACAGGCTCAGCCGGGCCGCTTGATTCGCTTCTTTGCCGTTCAGGAAACGGGGTTCCCTGCAAAACTGGGACGGCTTAAATAAAGACTATGCCACTAGGGACTGGCTCCGGAACTCCTCCGGGGCCAGTCCCTTCGGTTTAACCTGGCGACAC
>OLNE01001917.1_pt1 | contig 13890 bp, 10 predicted proteins | sample 1672431 | NCBI WGS metagenome assembly OLNE01 (sample SAMEA3136685, study PRJEB25190) | human gut metagenome | reverse complement strand
AGTGCTTATCGTAACACTCCGCCGAAAGCCTCAAACGATAAAATCCAATTGACTTTAATGCCTTCTCTAGCCCCTTATCATACGATTATTATTGATCGTGTTTCTAAATGCATTACCATACCGATTTCAGTGTTCTCACACTCCATGTTGGGGAGTTATTAACGAAATCAAGTGCTTTCTTTGACTTAAATGAAAATTTAACCTTTTTAATTGTACTGTCTTTTACATTCTTATAAGTCTTTGTTGTTGATGCGTAAATCTTATTATCGACTCCAACTCCAACCTTCACTTTATAAGTTTTAAGCTTAAAAATACGATTGTTTACAACATATCCTGTAACTGTTACCTTGCCATTGTAATAACTCATTTCCCACGGTACAAACGTTGCTGTTGCATATGGCGTAATCGCATTTATATTCGGATTGATCCATCCTTGCCTCTTATACTTACTAGCAACCGGTTTCTTTGCCTTACTGGTCTTTGTAATCTTTGTATTCTTTGCGCAAACCGCTTTTACTTTATAAGAAGAAGTACTTGCTTTACTTCCACTATATACAAAGGTAATTCTTGTTTTTCCATTACTCTTAATTGTTTTAATCTTCTTATTTCCTTTGTATACATGCATAGTGGAAAGACCTTTACCCGCCTGTGTAGACGGTACATTTATTATAAGTTTTGCTTTTTTAGGTGCAAATTTAACACCTGAAACAGATGGTGTTTTAAAGCTTGCTGATTTCAATGTCCAATATTGGTTATCTATATATTCATATTCAGTTCCACTTGAATCTGTTCGTATAAGATGCACTGTATAATGCTTGGCCGTGCCAGGTTTTAATCCTGTAAGTTTAAAACTTCTCCGATAATTATTACTTCCTTTAATCACATATCTTTTAAAAAGTGATCCTTCTCCATTTTTTGTTGAGTAATTATAGACTTCTACGATATGTGCCGTAGCATAACTATAACTTGACGCATCAATGTAACCGATAAGCTGATCATATCGATCAGAACTCATTTGAACCTTGTAGTCCTTCGCCGCTACTGATTTAGTATATGCAGCCTGATCAAATATAACCTTATCACTATCCTTTAATGTAATTGCATCTCCTGCTTTTTTTGCTGATGCCGCATCTTTTGCAATTACAAGAACCATTCCTGTCTTATCACCAGTTATATCAATTTCTTTTGACTCCAAATCACGATATACAAGTGCTTTAATCTTGTTGGTAAAAGACCTACCATATATCATGCCGTCATCCTTATTATATGCCCATAAGGATTCACCCTGACCAGGTGCTTTTGTTGCTTCCATCTCTGCATTGATTTCTGAATATTCTTTTCCATTTGAAGACTTGACACTCCATGTGTACCTGTTTACTTTGCTAAATAAATTCTCAGTCTGTTCCGGCTCTTTAATAGTCGGTGCTGTCAATTCCCTTGCTTCAAAATCACGATATGGACCATACTCCTCAAGTTGAAGATTCTTGTAAAGTTCATATCTAATCCAGAATTTTTCTCCTGGTTTTACATGTTTCAGACGTTCGCTCCTAATCTGATGAGTATGCACATATTTTCCTACATCTATTTCGCCGCCTTGTAAAGCAACATACTCTTTTCCGCTTGTACCATTCGTCCACGCAGTCATATCATAATATTGAATACCCAAAACATCATTTGGATAATATACCGACAAATCTACCGTTACATTAATATCAAATGTATTATCCCCACGATTGATATATTCGATCTTTTTCAGCGGAAACTTTCTCGTCGGTGTATAATTTTGTGTGTACGTCTCAGCAGCTTTTACATCTGTCTTCCCGGCAAATGCAAAAAATACAATCGCCAAAAGTGTTGCAAGCACTACAAATAATTTACTCTGTCCTTGTCTTTTTCTTTTCATATCATCTACGCCTCCTTTGCATAATACTTTTCAGGATAATTTCCCACTCATCAGAAGACAATCATCCATTTTGTCTGATAATTCAAGCACAATATATTATTTGTAAATAAAGTATAACATATATATTTCTTTTTCACCCCGTCCTAAAGGACAGTATATAATCAATTTCGCAGGAAATTATTCATTGTAGCAATGGATCCAAAAGTCACAAAACAGCAAAACCGCAAGCAGCTTACGCCACTTGCGGTTTTGTTGTTTTTCAGGTGTTTTTAGGAAGCGTTACTTCGCTTTGATCACTTTTTTAATCTGCGGTCCCTGACCATTGCTCTTACTTAATCCTGTATTCATATAAATGTTCAGCTTCTTACCGGTCTGTGCTCCCTTTGGCAGCCATACAGTGTAGCTTGTCTTATTGCCTTTTGTCCATGTATCACCGATCCTCATACCACCAATCTTCGGAACTTTCTTCTTTAAAGTAACTTTTACTTTGTATTTTGTCCATGTGTACGGTTTGTGATAAATCGGTGGATACCAGTAACCTCCACTCCAGTGTCCCGGAGATGTCCAGCCATTTACTTTTATCTTTTTCTTCTGTACGATCTTAATAGACTTCACAGCTGGTTTCACAGCAGATCCAGTCTTTACTGTCACTACATCAGACGGTGTACCAGTTGTTCCATTCGCATAAGCCTGTGTGCGGAACTTATAGGTTGTCAACGGCTTCAAATTCTTTATTTTCATCGCATCTGGGCAGTACATATAGTTTACCGTTTTTACTGTTGTCCATTTGCCACCTTTATAAATCTGAATTCTGGCATTTGTACCCATCATCTTTGCTGATCCTACAGTTACTTTTGCATAATTATGGTAAGCTATTACTTTCGGTTTTTTAAATTTCTCTGCCGGTACGTAGAGATTCGTTGTATAAGTTTTTCCATTCTTTGTCTTGAATGTAAGCCAGCTCTGTCTGCCAGCTTTAATATTGTATACCGGAACTTCACTATGTGTAACCTTATTGCTGTTGTGCTTCCATGACTTTCCGGAAATATGATCATATACTTCTACAATCTTGTCATCGGAATTTGCAGGTACCGTCTCAGCAACAATCTTTATATTTCCTAACTGTGATTTTTTCACTTCTTTATGAGAGCATTTAATCTTCTCAGCCGAAATATAGTCATGTCCATTCAGATTAAAATCAAAAATTGCCGGGTAATAAGCACCATTGCTAGTAGATATGCATACATAATATGTTCCACGCGTTAATACCTTTGCTCCAGGCTCCCACGCCCCTTTTCCATAGTACTTCGCTGATGCTTCACTATAAATTTGATTATCATTAGAGTCATAGACACGAATGAAAGTACGATTCTGTCCAAAATAAGTTGCTCTTTCTTTGTTAACAAGATGGAAGCTTGGATCAATCACTGCCCTGTCTGCAACATTAAACTTGTACCAGCGTTCATCTGTTCCCGTTCCTGTCAGACCTTCATAAAGACTGTACGGATGTCCGGATAACGGGATCTCATATGCTGTATCTTTTGTAAGACCAATCTCGTCTTCTTTGAATCCGATTTTTTGATCAATGTATTCTGCGCTGATAGTAATATCCGTATAAGCTGGTGCAGATGTTGTAAATTTCACTTCACAGGCCTTTTCTACCCACTGGCACGGATATAAATATAGTACATTTGCATCCTTTACTGCTGTAGCCATACGGCTAGCAACTTCATGACCGCCTATCCTTAATTCCGTATGGTAATTCCGTATAGGAACATTGTGCGAAAATGTTACTTTCATCGGCCTCTGTGTATTATTCGTTACTTCAATATGCTGCTCAAGCCCATCTGCTCTCTTAAATTGTACTATTTGTGATTCTTCAGATTTAAATTCCACTGAGTGAGTAAGCGATTCCGCTTTCGCTCCAATACCCGCAGTGAACCAGCCACCTACAACCAGGGCGCACAACAACAATCCTTTCATTAGATAGTTACATATTCGTCCCGATTTCCAGTTTCTCATAACATATCCCTCCTTCTTCTTTTCCAACTAAGTTACTGGTCTTTACCTCCTCAAACGACATAGTTTTCTTATAATAGATTATAACAGAGAGACAAAAAATAAAACCTGTCCACATGGACAGGTTTTCGTTATTTTTACTGAGAATTTTGTCTATCAGATAAATATTATCTGAACATACAAGGAATATTATTGATTTTTTCCCTGACTGCTCGGTATGATGAAGTTCTTATTTGTCACTGCGATTGCAAGTCTCGTCTTATTTGCATATCCTGTTTTGGACAAAATATTCGAGATGTGAAATTTCACTGTCCGCAGTGAGATGTTCATCTGCTCTGCGATTTCACTGTATTCGAGTCCATCGCAGACATAGCGTAACACTTCGATTTCCTTGGCTGTAAGCTCCGCAAGTCCCAACTGTACACTCGGTGTTTTATCCGGAAATACACGCTCTCCGTCCATCGTTCGATCCATAACATCGATCAGCCTTTCCGGACTGATATCCTTATACCAGAAGCTGTCTACTTTCGCCTCTCTTGCCCGCTGCAAATATCCGACTTCCACCATAGAAGTTACGATAATGATTTTTATATTTGGAAGCTCTCCCTTTATCTCTGCTGCCGCTTCGATCCCGTCTTTATTTCCGGACGTACATACATCCATCAATATAAGATCGATACGCTGTCTTCTGCATATGGCAAGTGCAACATCTGCCCCATTTACGCTGGCAGAAAGCGTATAATTGTCACTTTCTGAAATGACTCTCTCCATATTTTCACGAGGCATCCTCTGATCCTCAACGATTAATACCTGTTTCATACTCTCTCCTTTTGAAATGCAATCGTCAATGCAAAATACGGAAATGACTGTATCTGCATTTCTCCGCCATAGTCAAATACATGTCTGGAAATATTATACAATCCGCCTTTTGGAACAATCTCTTTATCCGGTGTCTCTCCGTTATTCGTGATACGGATGCGACATTGCTGATTTTCATTCTGCATCTCGATCCAAAGCTTTGTCGCACCGGCATGGCAGACGCCATTTGTCAGACACTCGCGCATTGCAAGGACGCAGATATTAGCCAGTTCCTCTGACTCCGGCAATGTTCCCTCGCACACTACCTCCACGCCAAGTGTCTTTGCATCCTGCAGAAATCTTTCAAAATCGCCTTCTTCCAGCGGATACTGGTTGTCATTCCAGATTGCATTTACGGCCTGCCGAAGCAAGCGCACCGCATCTTTATAATCTGAGTTCTCCTGCGTCAGACTCTGGCGGATCGCAGTAAGACCGGCTCCCATCTGATCGTGAAGCTTTGTCTTTGCCGCAAGCACTTCCCGCTCACGTGTCAGGATCAATACATTGTCCGACAGATAGCGGAGTTCTTTTGATATTTCTTTTAACTTTTCGGTCTGCTTTGTCAGATTTATTTTTTCCTCATATTGTTTCGTAATGTCCAGAAAAATAGCTTCTGTATATACCTTTCCCTTTCGATCTGTCACTTCATTTTCCCGATAGCTCCATGCCTTCCCGTCAGGGAAAAGGTAGATTTCTTTGTTGTTGATCCGACTCACACCGTAGCGCTCACATTGCTGAAGCGCTTCTTTTAATTCTTCTTGCTTTTGCAGATCTCTGTGAGTGAGCGTCTGAAAAAGGCGATACATCTGCTCATTGCAAAGCTTCAACATTCCATCATCCATAAAATAACAGATTCCGATCGGCAGTACGTTCATCGCCTCTTTGATGGAATTTTGCCTGATAGTTTCTGTTCTCATCTTTTTCAGCCGAAGTCCTTCCCAGATAAGTAACGCATCGATCACACCGACAACACACCACCATACTCCGATCGGAACAGATGGCATTTGCAAATATATTTCTCCTCCATGGTCCGCCTCGAATGAATAGGCCAACGCATTTAAAAGCAGAAATAAAAACACAAAAAGTGCAATGTTGATATACCATTTTCGATCATCCAGCTTCATATTTTGAAAAGCAAACAACAGAATCATATTCACTACGAGACTTAATAAAATAACGATCATTAAAAATGTCTGCATTACGGTTCACCTGCCTTTTCCACGGCAAATGTAAAACGCCATATCCCATCTTCACATGTACAGGACTGCACCATTTTCGAAAAAATGGTAAGATCCATCTTGCTTTCTATTTCCATACAGAAGAGAAGCTTTTCTCCCTGGCTTCGAAGCTTTATCCACAGAGAATCGCATGTGTCCACGCATTTTTCCACCACTGTTTCAAAAAACTGATACATCGACACAGCGTCACTTACATAAATCTCCTCACCGGTTGGGAACGAACAGGCACAGTCGATGTCCATCAATCGCAAGCTGGAAAAAGATTCTTCTATGCAGGCTTCCAGTTCGGCGGCATCGGATATTTTTGACCTCTCTTCGATAAATTCCAGATTTCCGCGTCTTTTTATATACGTTCCGACAAGACTGATCTTCGCTAAAAGCCTACGGCTTTTCTCCTGATTTTCTTCCTCGTCATAGTGGCGGAGCAGGTCATTTAACAGATCGATCTGTTTTGCGGTCTGTGTCTGTAGCTTGTCAAATAAGCGATTCTTCTCACGCAGCATATTGATGGCTGCCTTTGTCTGATAATTTTCCTGCTCAATACAGTTACTTTCTTCGATTGTCTTTCTGTTTTCTTCCAGTCTCTCAAGAAGCTGAATGATGTCTTCGATATCTTCCTGCCAGAGAACATGACCGCCCAGGATATCCCGGTTCTGTATCAGTGTCTTCTTATTGATCACGACTTCTTTCTCCATCGCTTCCTTCATTATTTTCTTAGATAAAGGCATTGCATTGGAGGATGTGTAGCAGACATTATAGTCCTGATCTGTAATCTGGGCTCCCAATGCGCAGACTTCAAACAGCCGCTCATACCCTGTATTTGTCTGGATCAATCCGCAACGTACACAGCTTTCCAGTATGCCCACAAAAAATAAACATAAAACTGCGGTAATGTCTCCACCTATTTTCTTCATCCATTCCACACCACTTACGTAAATGGCCGCGTAAAGTACAGTTGCACTGATTCCGATCAGCGGTAAATATTTCTTCTTTCGGGAATGTCTGCATTTATAGAGCATCAAAAGAAATCCGATCAATGCACAGACAATTTCCCACAAAATCACTGCATAATAGCCCCATCCATATGTATAACTGCTATCCGACCATGCCGCTCCTTCCGGGAAGGCAAAGACAAGCTGGTGAAGATCATTCGTCAGCACAAATATACTAAGAACCCCCGTCGGAATGCATAATCCTTTCAGCCACCCCGGCAGCCTGTATTCTTCCGGCTGTCCAAGAAGAAAGGCCGCCTGCAATGCAGTCAGCGGAATAAACAGCATTGGTATGTAGTAGCAATACCAAAGGTAGCGCGAGATCTGCAGATCATAGGTGAAAAAATATTTTGTCGTGCGTACAACAAACCAAAATACCATCAGACCTGCGACTAACAGCAATGTATTTCTCACTGATTTTTGAATGACTCTCTTATGAATGCTGATCGCCCACCCGATATATAAGCCGATGTAGATCACCGTCCGAAGTGTGCCAAAGAAGATGCGACCGGCGCTCATCTTCCCCAGCCAGCGACAGACCAATGCGGCAATCACAAGCAGCAGAAATATGACGATATTCAACTGTTCACTTGATTCTTTTTTCTTTTTCATTCCTATGTTCAAATATATCCCTTTACGTATGATTTTTCTATTACTTTTTGAAGTATCATTCCGATTTCGTTGCCAGCAGCGTCAAATATCACCAGCTTGTTCATAATGTGCTTTATCCTTTCTGCTCTTATTTCGTCACTACTGTTTTTGCTGCCGACCATCCGGAATAATATTTTTTACCGGAAACACTCTTATAAGTACGGATTTTCACATAATATTTCTTCTTTGCCGCCAGCTTTTTAATAGTTTTCGAAGTTATTTTATAACTGCTGACTGTGACATACTTATTTCGGGATTTGAACTTACTATTTGTAGAATAAAGTAACTGGTAACCGGATGTCTGTGCACTCTGCCTCTTCCATTTTGCAGTAAATGCTTTTTTCGATTTACTTAAACTGCTTATAGCGGTGCCTTTCGGATTAATGGTAAATGATAACGTCTTTTTACCACTGTAATTATCTTTTAAAGTTACAATTACTTTATATGTTCCTACATTTTTTCTGCCGGATGCATATTGCACTATATAATCTGTTTTGTTGTGCAATGCATTTCCGTTCGCATCTTTTACCGTTACAGACGGTGTTTTTACTCCACCTGAATAAGTATAAGCCGTTGCCGAAATTTTTACAGAGTTTATCCTTGGAATTGCGATTGCTTCTGAAATCGTTTCACAATTCTTACAGTGGATAGACTTACTTCCATCTGCTGCAAATGTTGCCGGCTGATCTACCGTATATTCTGTTCCCCATTCATGCGCCTTTTTATCCAGTTTTTTCGTCTCTGTGAAGCCACAAATTTTACACCGGCGCTGTGTAATTCCTTCTTTTGTGCAACTGGTTTCTTCAATCGTCTCCCATTCGGTAAAATCATGACCTGTTGCCGGAATAACCTGCTCATCCTTTGTTTCGCCACATTTCTTGCAATGGATAGATTTTCTTCCTTCCGTTGTGCAGCTTGGTTCTTTGTCAATTGTGAAATTTTCTTCCCAATTATGACTTGCAGGAATTACTTTCTGTGGTACAAGAACGGTTTTGCAAACGCTGCAATGCTTGCCTTCTGTAAGTCCGTCGGTAGTGCAGGTTGCCGCCTTTCCCTGATCAATCACGATTGTATGTCCGTCTTTGCATGGATCTGGATCATATTCCACAATTCCTTCTGCATCCGTAAATATTTTTCCACAGCTTGTACATACCCACGCTTCATCCGCATATTTAATATCATGATCTTTTAAATCAGCCGGTTTCAATTGATTATAATAATTATGTCCAAATTTCGGATTTTCTTCTAATGTTCCACCATTTTCGGCTACATTGCTGCACTCTGTTTTTCCTGTGGTTGTCAGTTTGTGTCCGTTCAGATTCAGGAACTCATTAATCTTTAACAAATCTGTGTGAATCAGTACGGTATCCTGCTTCAGCGTCAATGAATAGAGCGGAGTCGCAAAATTAATGTCTGTATTTTGAAGTTCCAGATTCTCACTAAATCCATTTACCCGACTTGGCTCTTTAAAACTAATCTTCTGTGTCTTCTCTCCTGAAAATATCGTCTTATGCATATTTGTCTCATAATAGCCATACCAGTTGGAGCCTGTTTCCTTATAGTTCGAGGTGAAATCTCCTTTTACTTCTACTGTTCCATTTGTTAAACACTCCCCCTTACTGCTTCCATATGTTTCACCTAACGTCAGATTCCCTTTCACAAGCAGTTTGTCCTCGGTATCCTGCATCTGCAGATACCCATTGTCAGCCTCCATATTTCCATCTACAACCAGTTCACTGCTAGCAAATTCCAGACTTCCAGCCACATTGCAGTTTCCAGCCACATGGATATCCATGTTCTTAATGCTTACATAGTTTCTGATATTAAGGTTACTTGCTACATTAATCTTTTTCGAGCATTTATCATTTATCTGTAAAAATCCATTGATATCCAGTCTGCCGACATAAATCTCTCCGCCGTTGCCGGTAATTTCAAGATTTCCTGCCTTATCCGTTACAAATAAACCATTAAACTTCATTTCTTCTTTCGACTGGTCACTGATCTTCAGTGTACCGCCGTTGATCCGAATACCGGCAAGCATTACATTTTCAAATTCTGCAATGGAACACTTCTGTCCACTTCTGTTCGTATAAACTGCATATGTCTGCAAGTCACTGTCTGTTGAGTGGATAATCTGCAAAGTGCAGCCTTCGTCAACTGAAATCGGATTTGTGGAAACCGGATTGATCGTCGTATCCACAAGTGCATTTTGAAGATTCGTGTATCTTGCTTCCAATCCTGCTGCGTCATTGCATCCATCAATCCAGGAAAGGATTTCTCCATATTTGCTGCCAATCTGCGCATTTGCAGTTTGGTATCCCAGATCATTCTGGAGCAGCACAATTCTTTTAATAAATTGCAGATCATCTATTGCTGCCGATGCCCAGATATCCATATTTTTCATATCAGCCTGACTTTTATATTTATTATAATTATTCTTATCATCATTAAATGCATCAACTGCGTACTGTTTTATTTCCTGCAGATATTTCATTAAATATATTTTTTCACAGACATCATCAAAGCCGGTTCCATAATTAATAAGGTCTTTTCCTACAGCCAGTATCGCATTGGCTCTGCCGACTGCTGCAGATACCGCCATTTTGGAGCTCAATGTGTCCATCCCTGTTTTTCTGGCAACCATAATCGCAGCTTCATCTCTGACACCACCCTTTGCAGTGTCCCATACATATTTGCCAAGCTCGTCGCTGCCATAATCGTAAATAGATTTCAGCGCTGCACTTCTAATAACATTGTCACCAAGCTCATCGGATTCCAGCAGACTCAGATAAGAAGATGACGCACGGATAAATGTGTTATCATTATTTTTCGTTGCATTACTGCGTACACGTACCAGCGTATCGTGCATGGACTCCTGATTTCTGTAGAGATTTTCCATCATCACGATATTATTAACAGTTGATACACCTGTGCTGATCACTGTTTTTACGCTTTTGGCAATTTTCTTAATTTTGCTACCATATTTATCAATCTGCATGGTCTTATACTGATCATCCCATTTCTGCGGTATATCGCCCGCGCCGTAATCCGCATAAAACTGCGCTTCATACAAATCCGAAAAATCTTTCATCTCTTTTTTGCCATCTGAATTTTTTGATGCCTGAAGCAATGTTTTTTTCACATTTGATACATACTTTGTCAGATTTTCATCGTATAGCTCCGTATTTTTTAACAGGTAATTATATTTATCTATATCATTAACATCTGTAATGGCTCCTAAATAGTCATTCAACCATTTTGATGCATCTTTGGTTTTTGAATTGTCCAATAAATCAGAATATGCCCGCAATGTCTGCATACCTTCCTCTTCACTGCCAATAGAATTACCTGAAACGGATTTGTAATCATTCTGATAAATGCTTGTTAGCAGAGAATCATAATTTTTGCTCTTTGCACCAGCGCAGAATTTTGTCCAGTCTGCATCCGTTGCAAAAACATCCAGAAGTACCGATGGAATCTCACTGATTGTCTCCCCTGTATGGTTCATTCTGTAATAAAGACTCACACCACTTTTAAAAATCGGATCATTCTCATATTGTTTCAGAAAATCCGTAGACAGATAATCTGTATTTGCAACTCCATCCAGTCTTCCATATGGATTAGATTCCGGCATCGTATCTTGCGTAAATGTATCGACTACAAAAGAGCGATCGTTCAACAGATTTTCAAACACAGCTACACTTGCCGTCGCATCATCTGCATTCACGCTGCTTGATGCGGATGTCGCTCCTGCCAGAATTGAAATCGTCACTGCACCAATTACTAATGCAGAAATACTTCTTTTTAATATAATTCTCTTTTTCCTCATAACTCATCCTCTTATATATGCTTCAGTCCGCCGTGAAAAATCTACCTCTATACAAAATTTTTAGTTGGTTTTGCTGAAATCATACCCTATTACCCATTCATTTCCTTTCTAATCTTCTCAATAAGTGTCACATCTGCCGGTAACCATTCTACTTCATCTAGCTGCTCTTCACTTAACCATCTTGCTGCCTCATGTTCCTCTAACACCAAATTCCCTTTTACAATCTCACACCAAAAACAATCCATGGAAAGATGAAACATCGGATAATCATATTCTATTGTTTCAATCCATTCTCCAACAGTTACTTCTGTGTCTAATTCTTCCATTATCTCTCGCTTTAACACAGGCACATCAAGTTCACTTCGGAAAGCGGTCGTTCTAAAACGGAATAGTGACTGCTGAGCGCCGTAAACCGCAATTAAACATTCTTATATTAATTGTATCATTACTACACTGGAATTTATATAGCGTTTTCTGTATTCACCAAAAATTTCCATTAACCTTTTAAATTTGTTGTCACCACCCTTTTATTCAATTGCTCAAGTTCTACATCCGCATTCTTTTTTTATAGCAATAAAGCCAGCCAGAACATCTCTGCTCTAGCCGGCTTAATTTCTAATTATCTCCTGTTACACAATTCTTATAATCTGCTCATAGAGCAATATCTCTTCCGCACTCACATTCTGATTATCATGATAATGCCCGAAGAACCATTTCTTGAACTTTGTATTCTGCCTGATCTCTTCAAAATAAGTTGTTAATATGTCTGGCTTGTACATACTTCCGCCTAACTGAATCTGTGTGCTCGACGCACAGCAATGTGTCACGATAAAATCCACCGAATTATCATGTGCTGTCAGATTCTTTCGTTCCTCTTCCATCTCTTCTATGGCTGGAAGCTCCTGCTGCCACCAGCTCACATGATTAAGTCGATAAGGCTTCCATCCGCGATCAAGCCTTTTCTTCTTGTTCTTATAGTCAGGATCGTCCAGATCCAGAATCCCTCCATCAATATCATGACTGCTCGCACCACCAAATGTAAATATACTTTTTCCTTCAATTTCAAATATCTGGCCGCGCATCAGGTGAATGACAGATGGTCTGATCTTATGAACTTTTCCGCCATGCCATTCCTCTACCGGATACTCATAGAGTCTGTCAAAATTCTCATGATTACCATCTACAAATAAAGTGGTAAATGATTTACAATCCAGCCAGTCCATGAGCATTGTTTCTTCTTTACTTTCCTCTTCCTGATCCCAGATTCCTCCAAAATCTCCACAGATAATTACATAATCTTCTTTTGACATTTCCTTTTGTTCTGGAAAATTCCTTGTATTAAATCTCTCAAAATTCCGATGACAGTCGCCAGTTATATAAATCATTCTATCACTTCCTTATTCGTAAACATTATTGATCTTTCATCCACATCTATCTTAAACATTGTATCTTGTTGTCTTCTATTATATCTGCATTATCGAAGAAGTCATTATACTCATAGTATAAATCCTTTGCTCACTATTTATCTTATATTGCCTGCATTACAGCCATGAGGCTGATCCTCGGTCAATTAATTTAACACCCCAACCTGTTCCATGGATTTCAGCATATCTCTATGCCTGAAGAAAAGTTTTCTGTTTATCCATAACTATTCAAAAGCAAAATCATTAACTATTCACGCTTTACAGTTTAAATATTACAAAAAATGATTAACTGTCCTTATGTTCTTAATACTATTCATAAACTCAGTTTTATGAAGACAGAACTCGAACCCGCAACAATATGGTTATCAGCCATATGCGCTACCCATTGCGCCGCTTCCTTGAGCTATCCTATTTAATCAGAATTTGCATATTCTTCTTGTAACTTAACCCTGTTACAGGGAAACTAAGTTCAGGATTTTCGTAATGCAAGCAATCTTTTTATTCTATTTCAATAAAAGTAGTTGCGTTGGATACTTTAATCTGTGTGTCCAGTTCTGTAAGCAGAATATTCCTCTTTTCTTCCAAAAGTTCAACCTTCTTCTTTACATCCAACGGATCCACAAGTTCTGTGGTATTTTCTTTCACATATGCGTCTACCACACCAAAAAACAATTGTAAAGGAGAGTATCTCACCTGTCATTGAACTTGTAGTATAAAATTTTTTGTCTTAATTTCATTTATGAATTAAGCCACTTTATTTATTTTTTCATAATAAGCATAAACACATTCAAACTGTGAATCCTGTCACTCTAAGCTAAATCACATCTATTGTAGTTGACATTTTAGCATCATCCGGTTATAATACAACACAAGAAATGGGTTTTTTACTGAGTAATGTCTTCGGACTGGAAAAGGGTGCTCGTTTCTTTTTTTATGTTTATAATATCATAAAGATACTTTTTCCCGTCCTTCGCAT
>OLNE01001913.1_pt1 | contig 13905 bp, 13 predicted proteins | sample 1672431 | NCBI WGS metagenome assembly OLNE01 (sample SAMEA3136685, study PRJEB25190) | human gut metagenome | reverse complement strand
CCTCGGGCGGGTACTTGTACGCCGCCGCCCACCGAGGGAATTTCGCGGTCGAGCCGAGCGTTTCACGCTGCGCGAAGGAGTTGACCTTGACAACAGCACCGTCAATGTCAAAATCCAGCTCACCGCGGGTCTCGCCCATGTTCTCAATCTCGCGCTGCACGTCCTGCTGGTCGGTGTAGACCGGATAGCGCGGGCTTGTCGGGAAGCCGAGGCCCTTGAGGTAATCGAGCGCCTGCACATGGCTTTCCATCGCTGTTCTGAATATTGAAGCAGAAGATGGACAGCCTGCGCTCGCGCGTTATCTTGCTGTCCTTCTGCCGGAGCGAGCCCGCCGCCGCGTTGCGCGGATTGGCAAGCAGCGGCTTGTCATGCAGCTCTAGCTCGGCGTTGAGCGCATCGAACACGGACTTTTTCATGTAGACCTCACCGCGCACAATGAGATGCGGCGGTGCGTTCTCCAGCTTTTTCGGGATGTCCTTGATGGTTTTGAGGTTCTTGGTTACGTCCTCGCCCACCTGACCGTCACCACGTGTCGCACCGCGGACGAACACGCCGTCCACATATTCGAGCGCGACCGAAAGGCCGTCGATCTTGTACTCGACAACGTACTCCGCCTGTCCGACGGCATTCTCCACACGGGAATAGAACTCGCCAAGTTCGTCAAACGAGAAAACATCCTGCAGGCTTTCGAGTGGGTAGGCGTGCGTCACCTTGGCAAACCGGCTGCTCGCCGTGCCGCCGACCCGCTGGGTCGGAGAGTTCGCGTCTGCCATCTCCGGATGCTCGGCCTCGAGCGCGCGAAGCTGACGCTGCAGCATGTCGTACTCATAGTCGGTGATTTCGGGCGCGTCCTCGTTATAGTATTTTTCGTTGTGATACCGCAGCTGCTCCCGCAGAGCGGTAATCTGCTCACGCACGTCCATAATAAAACTCCTTTGGTGTGAGCAAACACTCACACAGATTAAGTATACCAAATAATCCGATATTTTTGAAGTATTATTTTTAGGAAATTGTCGCAAAACTACAGTTTTGCCGACAAGTGGAACGGACCGTAGGCCGTTCCAAAGTCGTCCGAAAGTTCCTATTCAGAAACTTTCTCCCTCTAGAAGTCAAAAAAGCGTGATACATGCTCCCGCTTTTTTGGCATTTGCGCAGCAAATGCTATTTCATGCGCGCTTCCGCGCGAAACACTTAGAAATACCAGTTAAATAGCATCTCCAGCAAACCGGTTCACATTTACTTAAATATACACCGATTCTGTGAGGAATTGGTGAAATATTTGTAAAAATCGGTTTACAGAACGGTTTGCAAAACTCAGTTCTCGTAAGCGGCTACGATCTCGCCGATATACATAGTGTGGTAGTCGTGATCGCCGTACCACTTGTCCTGCACTTCCTGCGCCATATCGTCCGGTGCGATGTCGGTCACACCGCGCTTGCGGCAGATAAGTACCAGCTCGGCCTCCTCGAAGGTCGGCTGACCCTCTACGAATACCGGGGTAAGGCCGCTCTCGTGCATCTTATCCATGTCACGGCCAGACTTGGAGCCCATCTTGTTCAGCGCATCACGGTTGCCGTCCTTGAGCACGGTCAGGGTGAAATACTCGCCTGCGTCTACAAACTCCTTGGTGAAGCGGCTCTTGCGGATATAGCAGGTCGCACTCGGCTTGCCCCACATAACGCCTACAGCACCCCAGCTTGCGGTCATGGTGTTCCACTTGTCCTCAGTGCCTGCGGAAATCAGCATCCACTTCTGACCGATCAGATCGAACGGATTGAAAGACTTTTCGGCAATGTTGATCTTCTTCATGATATGTTACCTCCTGAGAGAATTGTTTAGCAAATTGAGAATGGAGAATGGAAAATTAGCGCTATCCTTGTGCGAGTCCCGTCCGCGCTGCGCTGGTATCGCGCAAGAATAGCGACATTCTCAATTCTCCATTATCCATTACTGCTGCTTATCCAACGGCATTGTGCGGCGCAGCTTCATCTCCTGCCAGTCCTCACGCGAGATGAGGATCTGGCGCGGCTTCGAGCCTTCGGACGGGCCGATGATACCGCGATCCTCAATCTGGTCGATGATACGCGCGGCACGCGAATAGCCCAGCTTCAGACGACGCTGCAGCATGGATGTGGACGCCTGACGGCAGTCCATGATGACCTCGATGGCTTCCTCGATGAGTTCATCCTCATCGTCGCCCGGGTCGTTCGTGCCGCTGCTGCCGCCCTTGTTATTGCCTACCTGTTCGGCCTGCTGCTCGATGTGCTCGAGGATTTCCTCGCTGTACTCGGCGGTGCTGGTCTCCTTGATGCGGGCAATAACAGCTTCAATCTCCTCGTTGGAGATAAAGCAGCCCTGTACACGGGTCGGCTTGCCCTCACCGAGCGGCGCATACAACATATCGCCCTTGCCGATCAGCTTTTCCGCGCCGGTCGTATCCAGAATGATACGGGATTCGATCTGGCTGGCTACCGCAAACGCGATACGCGACGGGATATTTGCCTTCATGATACCGGTGATAACGTCAGCCGACGGACGCTGTGTTGCTACAACAAGGTGCATGCCTGCGGCTCGCGCCTTCTGCGCGATACGGCAGATGGAGTTCTCGACTTCCTTGGCAGCGACCATCATCAGGTCGGCCAACTCGTCGATGACAATGACGATCTGCGGCAGCACCTGATACTGCTCGGGATGGCCGTCCTCGGTCTGCTCTGCTTTGGCCTTTTCGGAACGCATGAGGTCGTTATAGCCGACCAGATTGCGCACCTGATGGTCCGCGAACAGCTTGTAGCGGCGTTCCATCTCACCGACCGCCCAATTGAGCGCACCAGCGGCCTTTTTCGGGTCGGTAACGACCGGAATCAGCAGGTGCGGAATGCCGTTGTAGTTGCCCAGTTCAACCATCTTCGGGTCCACCATGATGAGGCGGACCTCCTCCGGCGTAGACTTGTACAGCAGCGAAATCAGCATGGAGTTGATGCACACCGACTTACCGGAGCCGGTCGTACCGGCGATGAGCATATGCGGCATCTTGGCGATGTCACCGATGACCGGCTTGCCGGTGATGTCCTTGCCAACGGCAAAGGACAGGCGGCTTTTCGCATTCGCGAACGCCGGAGAGCCGATACACTCGCGGATAAAGACGGTATTGACCGTCTTGTTCGGCACCTCGATGCCGACCGCGACCTTATCCGGGATAGGCGCGATACGCACGTTCGCCGCGCCGAGCGACAGCGCAATGTCGTCCGACAGGGCGGTGATGCGCGAGATTTTGATGCCGCGCGGGATGGTCAGCTCGAACCGGGTGACGGACGGGCCGCGCACGATGCCGATGATCTGCGCCTCGATGTTGAACGAGTCGAGCGTATCGAGCAGGCACGCCGAGCTTTCGCGCAGCTCGGCTTCTGCGCCCGCGACAGAGGCGTGCTTGCCCTGTGTCAGCAGGTCGATTGGCGGGTAGTCGTAGACCGGCATGGGCGCTTTCTGGCTCTCGTCGATGGCGATATTCATGGCTTCCTGCTCGGTTTCCGAGATGTTCTCGGTCTTTTTCGACTTGGATGCCGGTGCAGGAGCCGCCTCATGCTCGGGCTCCGGCTCGGAAACATGCGCCGATTCTTCCTCCGGCTGCTTGTTTTCGACCAGATCCATAATGCTTCCGGCCTTTTTCTTCACGTTATCACGCAGTGAGCGCAGATATTCGTCCGGTGCGATGGCCTTGCCCTTGCGCTTTCGCGGGTCGATCAGTTCCTCGCCCGGCTTATCCTCTCCGGGCGGGTCGGTGTCGATCGGGATGTCAAAGTCGGATTTACGGTGTGCGCGGCGTTCCTCTCGGCGCTGTGCATGCGCAGCTGCCGCCTCGTGGATGTTCGGCAGCTGAAGAGGTGCTTCGTAGCGCTCGCGCTCCTCCTCGTCCTCGTATTCGTACTCGGGCGGACGAACCATGTCGTACAGCGCCTGCGGCGTAATCCGGCAGGCCACCAACAGCGACACGATGAACAGCACCAGCAGGATGAGCAGTGCGCCGATGGACGAGAGCGCCCACTCGAGCAGGATGTACAGACCGCCGCCCAGCAGACCGCCGGACGAGCCTTCCATGCCGGTAGAGAGCAGACCGCTGAGCGTGCTCATGGACAGGTCATACTCATTTGCACACGAAAAGGCGTGAATGATACTGCCGATCAGCAGCGGCATGAGCGCGATACACGTTCCGCGCAGACGCACGGGACCCTTGGGACGCGCAAACAGCAGCACGGCGATGCCGATCAGCGCAAACGGCATGACATACGCGCCCTTGCCGATGAGCGCACCGATGCCGCGGTGCAGCCACTTGAGCAGCACGCCGTCGATCGGCAGGATCGACAGCAGGCACAGCAGACCGACAATGCCCCAGATTGCGCCCCAGACCGGACGGGACAGGATCGGACCGAGTTCCTCCGGCTGCGGCTGTGCCGCACGCTTGCCCTTGGGCGCGCTTTTCGTCGATTTTTTAGTTGTGGTTTTCCTTGCAGCCAAAACTTCTATCCTTCAACTTTCTTTGTGATTCAATCTGACGGCGTTCTGCGCCGTTTTTCCGCTTTCTGCGGATACTCTGCAAGTATATTATAGCATAGAAATCCGGTTTTTACCACTGTTTTTCCGGAAAACAGCGGCCGGTCTGCTCGTTTAGCCGTTCTCTGCGATGATGCGGTCGATGGCGGCTGCTACGCCGTCCTGGGCGTTGGTGAGCGTCTCGCGCAGGCACAGATTTTTGACAGCTGCGCTTGCGTTTCCCATCGCAATCGGGAGGGCTACAGCGTTCAGCATTTCAAGGTCGTTTTCGCTGTCGCCGATGGCCGCGGCGTGGTCGAGGTCGGTGCCCAGCTCGCGGCACAGCATGCCGAGAGCAACGCCCTTGTCCGCGGCCGGCGTGATGACCTCGAGGTTGTCGGTCGCGCTGCTCATCACGCGGATACCTGGAATCTGTTCCAGCTGCGCACGGGCGCGCACGAGCATGACCGGGTCCTGGCTGCGGATGAACATTTTATCGACCGAAATGTGGTTTGTGGCAATATATTCCGCAACAGACGGCACAACTTTTTTCGCGCTTAAATAGCCTTCATTCGACTTATACTTGCCAAATTCGATATCATCATACGGAGTAATGAGCAATGTCTCCCCTACATACACCATCGTGATCATGCCGATGCGCTCCACCACAGCAGACGCACGCACGGCAGCTTCCCACGGCATGGACATACGCATGGTGCAGCGCTCCTGCGACACGCTCGACAGCGTAGCGCCGCCCGAGGTGACCATCTGGTCATCCGTACCGAGCATGAGCGCGAAGTCGCGCGCCTCTCCGCAGATGCGTCCGGTGGAGACCACAACATGAATGCCGCTCTCGCGGGCACGGCGCACGGCATCGGCGGTCGCCGGAGAGACCTGATTCTGCGGATTGAGCGCGGTTCCGTCTAAATCGAGCGCGATAAGGTCGATTTTTTCCATCTTCTTTCCTCCTGATACTGGCGCTGCTGCGCCGCATATTTTCCATCTTATTCAGCATACCGCAGCTGGGCAAAAATTGCAAGCAAATAAAAGAATCGAACATTTGTTCTTGACAAATTCGGATTTTGCTCCTATTCTATGGCTCATCGAAAGGAGGTGAGGCCATGTGCAGCGAAAACGAAAGGCCGGATCGGCTGATCCGCATGCTGTACGACATCGCAGACGATGCGGAAGCGCCCGCGAACAGCCGGCTCAGCGCGATCAAGGAAATTCTCGACCGGACGGTCGGCAAAGGCGTAATGCTGGGCGGCGAGCAGACCGAAGTCCAGCCGGTGGAGATCGTGTTTCGGATCGTAGACGATACGAATTCCCCGTAACACGGCGGCAGGCAGCGTTCATGCAGTCGGATACGCTCGAAACCCTGTTCGGCGGCGCGGCAGGCGGCGGCAAAAGCCACGGTCAGCTGCTCGATGCCCTGCGGTTTGCGGTGTGCTATCCGGGTTCGCGGCAGCTCATGCTGCGACGGACCATGCCGGAGCTGGAGCGCTCGCTTGTACCGGCGGCTTTGCGGCTGTATCCGCAGTGCATTGCAAAGTACAAGGTGAGTGAGCACCGGTGGGATTTTGCAAACGGTTCGGCGCTGGAATTCGGGTACTGCGATGCGGAAAGCGACGTGACCAGGTACCAGAGCGCGGAATACGATGTCATCCGGTTCGATGAGCTGACACATTTCACCGAAAGCCAGTTCACCTATCTGCTGTCGCGTATCCGCGGCACGAACGGATTCCCCAAGCAGGTCAAGGCAACGACCAATCCCGGCGGTGTCGGTCACCAGTGGGTGAAGAGCCGGTTTATCGACTCCATGCCGCCGGACACCGTGCGCGAGTTCGACGGCGGCACGCGGCTGTTCCTGCCCGCAAGACTGGGCGACAATCCGTTTCTCCGCAAGGCGGATGCAGGCTACGAGAAACGCCTGAAGCTGCTCTCTCCTGCCGACCGGAAAGCACTGCTCGACGGCGTGTGGGAGCTGAACGAGGGACAGTATTTCAGCGAATTCTCACGCGACCTGCATGTTGTAAAGCCGTATGCCATCCCGCACGACTGGCGGCGCTGCCTGACCATCGACTACGGTCTGGATATGCTGGCAGCGCTTTGGATCGCGCAAAATCCGGACGGACACAGCGTGGTCTACCGCGAACTCTACCGTCCGGGACTCATCATTTCGGATGCAGCGGCGCAGATGCTTGCCTGTGAGACGGCGGGAGAACACATCGACTGCCGTCTCGCGCCGCCCGATCTGTGGAACCGACGGCAGGAAACCGGCAGAAGCGCGGTAGAACTGTTCGCGGACAGCGGACTGGATTTTATCAAAAGCAGCAATGAACGCGTCGCCGGATGGCTGGCGCTGCATGAGCTGCTGCAGCCGCGCAAGGATACGGACGGCGCCGTTCGTCCCAGGCTGACGATTTTCGACACCTGCCACAATCTGATCCGCACGCTGCCTGCGCTGCAGCACGACAAGCGCAATCCGTCCGACACAGCGAACACGCCGCACGAGCTGACCCATGCGCCGGATGCGCTCCGCGGGTACGCCGCGACCGTTTATGAGCCGGTGAAGGCTGTGCCGCAATCGGCGTATGACTGCGAAGTAGGAGAATTTCTCAGGTTTTGACTGAAAGGAGGCATTATGGAAATTTTATGTTACGCGCTGTCTGCGGCGGTGCTGGTTTTGACCGGTGCAGTCATCTCCGGCGGTGTGGTTCTGCCGCGGCGTTTGCCGAAGGAGCACACGGCAGAATCTACGCCGGAGGATACGCTCAGCCGCGATCTGGCGGCGCTGATGAACTACGGACGAGAGGAGGACAACGATGAAATTTGATCCGTCACCGACGGCTATCTGGAAGAAATATGAGCGCGACCGCGACTACAAGCGCTCAATCGGTTTATACGACCGTGTTCGGCGCAACGAGGCGTTTTACCTCGGCAGTGGGAGGGACTGCGCGTGCAGTCCCTCGACCCGCTGATCTTTAACGTGCTGCGCCGCTGTGTCAACCTGTTTGTGTCCATGCTGGTCTCCGACGATGTGGCGGTACGCGCCCAGCCGTTCGACATGGACAAGGACGGTCGGCAGACCGCGCATGTGCTCGAGCGTGCGTTTGCATCCGCGATCGAGCGTTCGGGTGTCAAGGCACTCGGCCGCCCGCTGCTGAAAAACGCCTGTGTGGACGGCGATGCGTGCTTCTACATGCACTTTGATCCGGCGCTTGAGACCGGTCAGGCGGTTAAGGGCGATATTGCGGTGGAACTGATTGATTCCACGAACATCTGCTTCGGCAACGCCGCCTGCGATGAGGTACAGCGCCAGCCGTACATTATCATTGCCATGCGGCGCGACGCAGAGGAGGTGCGGCAGGAAGCGCGCGCCAACGGCATCTCTGCGAGCGATGCGGAAGCCATTCGGCCGGATGACAGCGGCGAATACCATCGTTACCGCACCTCGAGCGACAGCGACCGCGTGACTGTACTCCTGCACATGCGCAGGACCGAGAACGGCATTGCCTTCTGCAAGACCACGCGAAACGCGGTCGTAATGCGCGAAAAGGTGCTTCCCTATCGGCTGTATCCGGTGACGCACCTTTGCTGGAACCGCGTGCGCGGCTCGTGCCACGGCGAAAGTCCGCTGACCGAGGCGATTCCGAACCAAATCGCCATCAACAAGCTGTACTCGATGTACGTCCAGTGCATCAAGCAGGTGGCGTTCCCTAAGATCGTGTACGACATGACGCGGTTCCCGAACGGCTGGTCGAACGACGTCGGCAAAGCGATCGGCATGCGCGGCAACCCGAATGAAGCGATCGCTGCCGCATTCCGCGCACCGGATATCTCGGCACAGGTGCTGCAGCTGCTCAAGCAAATGATGACCGATACCGCGGAACTCATGGGCGCAAGCGAGGCCGCACTCGGCACGGTCAATCCGGACAACACCTCGGCAATTATCGCGGTGCAGAACGCAACAGCAGCGCCGCTCGAGCTGACCAAAATGGAGTTCTACCGCTTCACCGAAGACTGGGCGCGCGTGTTTCTCGATCTGATGGGCGCGCACTACGGCGTGCGCACGCTCGTTCTGCCGAACGAGGACGGCGGCGAACCCGAAAAATGCACGTTCGACTTTTCCGCACTCGCCGGACAGGACATGCGCCTGCAGGTGGATGTCGGCGCGGCAAGCTACTGGTCCGAAACCATGCAGACGATGACAAACGATCATCTGCTGGAGAGCGGCGTTATTTCCGACCCGCTCGTATATCTGGAAAACGTACCGGATTATCAGGTACGCGGCAAACATGACCTGCTGCACGCACTTCGCGTACAGCGACAGCAGCAAAAGGAGGCAAACAGTAATGCAGAAAACCACAGTGAATCCCAATCCTGAGCAGGAAATGACGGTCAATCCGTTCGCACAGGAGCAGGCGGCGGAAATCCAGCCGCAGGAAAATGCGCAGACCTATCCGGTCGAGGTGGACGGCGATATCGTCGAACTGACGCTCGAGGAGCTGATCGACGCAGCCGCACAGGGACTTTCCAGGCGCAACGCCTACATCCGCCGCAACCGTGCGGCAAACGCCATGCCGAACGGCCAGATCTACGCCGCATTCGTCGAGGAATATCCCGATGTCCGTCCCGAGGACATTCCGCAGCAGGTATGGGAGTGGGCGCAGCAGGAAGGCTCGCTCGTATCCGCGTACCGCAAGTGGGAGATTGCCGAACTGAGAGACGAACTGGCAGCGCTCGAGATGAACCAGAAGAACCGCCGTGCGGCGGTCGGTCCGGCGCAGTCGGACGGGGAACCCGTGGGGGTAGACCCGGTTACGCTCGCTTTGCTCGGCAAGTAACATTCTCATTACTTCACGATTTAACATTTATATAGGAGGTAAATTTTTATGGCTATCAATCTCGCAAGCAAGTATTCCGACCAGATTGCAGAGGTATTCACCCGCGCGTCCTTTATCAAGGGCAAGACTGCCGAGACGTATGACCTGACCGGCGTAAAAACGCTCAAGGTTTACACCCCGATCACCGTCGAAGAGGTCGATTACGACCGTGACGGCGGTCTGAAGCGCTACGGCGATGTGACCGAAATGCAGGATGTGGTACAGGAGCTGACCATGACGCAGGACAAGGCGTTTACCCTGACCATCGACAAGGGCAACAACCTCGATCAGAATCTGGTCAAGAATGCCGCCGACATGCTGCGCCTGCAGCTGAACGAAAAGTCCACACCGGCGGCGGACAAGTACGCATTCAAGCGCTTCGTCACCATGGCGGGCAGCATTGTGGAAAGTGCAAAGCCGACCAAGGCGAATATCATCAGCAAGATTGCGGATGCATCGCAGGCACTTGACGATGCGCTTGTGCCGGACGACAACCGCTATCTGTACCTGACCAGCGAAATGTACAAGCTGGTGTGCACCTCGGACGAGTTTGCCGGTGTGGACGTGCTGGCGCGTCAGTCCATCGCCAAGGGCGTGTGCGGCGAGGTATTCGGCATGAATGTCGTCCGTGTTCCCAAGAGCTATCTGCCGGAGGACGTGTACTTCCTCGTTGCACACAAGGATGCCGTGCTCATGCCGTACAAGATTGCGGATGCCAAGGTGCATGAGGACCCGGTCGGCGTGTCCGGTGCACTGATCGAGGGCCGTCACTACTACGACGCATATGTGCTCGGCGCAAAGTGCGGCGGCGTGTATGCACTGGTCGATGAGGACTGCCGCTCGAGCGCACCGACCATCAGCCAGGGCAAGATTACCGCGTTCGGCAAGGTGCGCTACACCCTGGACGGCTCGGATCCGCGCTACTCGGATTCTGCGAAGGATTACGTTGCCGGCACTGTGCTGACGCCGGAGACCGGCTGCAAGATCCGCGCATACTGCGTGCAGTCCGGCGCGTATCCGTCCGAGGTAGCGGAAGGCTAAATTCAAATAGCAGATAAGAGTTAGGAGTGAGGAGGTAGGAGGTTTTCTTCGTTTACTCCCCACTCCTGCCTTCTAACTCCTCACTGTATCCAATGAACTCATCACAAAGGAGGTAATCCTATGACCGGAACCGAATGCTTTCGTGCAGCGCTGAATATTTTATCCGAAACACCGGACAGCGGTGTGTATTACGAGCAGTTTGCGCTCGGTGCGCTCAACCAGCTGTTAGCGAACAGCCTGCGCGAGATGAACGCAGAACGTGCGTCTGACGGAAAAGACGTGCTGCTTGTGCCGCCGCGCATGACGGCGCTGACCGAGGAGCTGCCCGCCGGCGACTGGCTGGCGCGCGAATGTTTTCCGTACGGACTGGCGGCGCTGCTTGTCGCGGATGACGACAAGGCCAAGTTTAACTGGGCGGCAACCGAGTACAGCGAACGCCTGCTGAGTCACTGTCCCGCGCAGTTTACCGCCGTGCAGGAGATGATTTAATGCGAAGCTATGAATTTCCCTATCCGGAGGCCGAGCAGCAGACCGTGGTCAGCCGGTTCGGCGGCATCGACTGCCGCACGCATCCAACCAAGGTTTCCCTCTCCCGCTCGCCGGATATGCAGAACATGATCTGCGACCAGAACGATTTTCTGGTAAAGCGCACCGGATGGCGCACACAGGCGCAGTTTAACGCACCCATCTACGGGTTATTCGCCATGCCGGATGGTGTGGGCTGTGCCGTTCATGCGGGTGCAAAGCTGTATTTTCGGGCGCCGGACGGCACGCAGACCGAGCTGTGCGCAGACATGAACGAGACGTTTTCCCAGTCGTTTACGATGAAGGGTGTACTCTACCTGATGGACGGCAAAACCTATCGTGCGGTGCGCAAAAGCAGCAAAAACACGCTCTGGGAAGCCGTTTCCGTATCCGGCACAGCCTATGTGCCGACCACGACCATCTCTGCGGCGCCGACCGGCGGCGGCACCAGCTACGAGGCGGTAAATCTCTTGACGCCTAAGCGCATCAACACCTTTATCGGTGACGGCACAGCGACCCAGTTCAAGGTGGACGCGACCGACCTCGACGAAACAGCTGTTACGGCTGAGGTCAATGGCTCGGCGGTTACCGTTTCGGCGGTCAACCGCTCGACCGGTCTGGTAACGCTGGCCGCTGCTCCGGCAAACGGAAACGGTCTGGCAAATGTGTCCATCGCGTTTGCCAAAACCGTCAGCGGACACGCGGACAAGATCAACAAATGCCGCTTTGCCGGGCTGTACGGCGGCAAAAACGACACGCGCGTGTTCCTTTCCGGCAACCCGGATGAGCCGGACTGTGACTGGCAGAGCGGCCTGTACGACCCGACCTACTTTCCGGACATCGGCTACACCCGCATGGGCACGGATGCATCTGCGATCGTCGGCTATCTCAAACAGTACGAAAGTCAGGTCGTGGTCAAGTCCGGCGGCGCGCAGGAGGCGACCAGCTATCTGCGCACCTACATGATGGCGGATGACGGTTCTGCGCTGTATCCGCTCAAGCAAGGTGCGCAAGGTGAAGGCGCGATTTCGAGCCGCTGCTTCGCCGTGCTGAACGACCTGCCGCTGTATCTCTCGGCAAGAGGTGTGCAGGGCGTGTACGGCACCGCCGTTGCCGAACAGCGAACGATCCGCTCGGTATCCGATGCCATTGTGCCGAAATTATCGCAGGAGGCCGACCTCAAAAACGCCTGTGCGGTGGTATTCGAGGGCAAATATTATCTGGCAGTAAACGGACACATTTATGTCGCGGACGGCTCTCTGACCGAGGAAAACGGCGATCCGGCGTGGTTTTTCTGGGTCAATGTGCCTGCACAGTGTCTGGCGGTGCTGAACGGTCAGCTGTGGTTCGGCACGGCAGACGGCCGGCTGTGCCGCTTTGCCAAAAGCGAGGAGGAGCACGCCTATCTTGATGACACGGCGGCGATTGCCGCGTACTGGCGCACGCCTACCCTGCCGCTCTCCGACTGGAGCCGCTTCAAGACCGTGCGGGACGTAATTCCGACGCTTATGCCGCATTCGCGCTCGGGCGCGACCGTGCAGTACGAGAACGAAAACGGTGCCCAGCTTGCGCTTTCCCGCAATATGGACCTGTTTTCCTTCCGCACACTGGACTTTTCACGGTTCTCCTTCCGGTGCATTCCGGGCGCCGTGACGTACCGTACCCGATGGAAGCAGCACCGCAGTCCTCTGTTTGCCGTGCGCATCGGCAACGACCGGCCGGATGAGCCGTTTGGTCTGCTCGCGCTCACCATCCGCTGGACACAGGGTCAGACCGTAATTTAGAAAGGAGGATTCCCCTTTGGCAATCATCAAATCAACTTCCGCGCGCCGAACATCAACCGTAAAGTCAGCCGCGTCCAAGTCAGCTTCGTCTAAGACGGCGGCAAGCAAATCGACGTCAAGCACGTCCTCCGGCACGCTCAATTCCAACGGCTACCGCGACAATTTTGACTACTCGGCGGCGATCGCCGGCACGACTGATTCAGCGAAACGCCAGCAGCTGCTGAGCGAACGCCAGAACAAGATTGACTCGCTCGGTCTCGGTGGCAAGGTTGCATCCAACGACGCGGTTTCGACGTGGAACGGCACCTACCGTCCGTACTCGGTTTCAAGCACAACAACCGGCGCAAGCCGTGTCAGCAGCCTGTATGATGCGGCGGAAAATGCCCGTTTCAAGCGATTTGAGACCGCCCGCAGCCGCATTGCAAGGCAGCTGGAGAGCAATCTCGCATCCATCGAGAACGACTACGCTGCCGGTATGCGTCAGACCGACATCAATGCCCGACAGTCCGCGGTGAACAACGAGGAAAAGCTGGCGGCACTCGGACTTAACATGGGCGCACGCGGGCAGGCAGCCACCAGCGGCATGGCGGAGACCAGCCGCATTGCGGTGGACAACCGGTACCGCAGCGACCTGAATTCGCTTGGGCAGGCGCGTCTGTCCGCGCGTGCGGCGGCGCAGAATGCTGCCGATGAACAGACCGCAGCCGCCGAGAGCAGCTACTATACCGCATCGGAAAATGCGGCGCTCCAGCAGGCGCAGGCGGCACTGAGCCAGTTTAACGCCGACCGCGATTACGGCTTGTCCGTAGCCGGTCTGACCGGCTTCCTGAACGGCACGCCGACGCTGAACTGGCGCAATTATCAGCTGAATGTCAGCAGTGCGGCCGCGAATGCACAGATCCGTGCCTACGAGCAGGCGCTTGAACGCTGGAAAACCAGCGGATACGTTCGTCAGGGTGACGCGGCTATCCTCGGTGTGCCCGCCGGAACGCCGACCGCCGATGTCAGCTACAAGAACGCAGCGCTCGCGCTGCAGCGATGGAAGAACGGCTACGGCGGCTGATCTTTTTCAAGCCGCGTCTGTCCGAAAAAATAAATCACCTCTGCACACAAGGTGCAGAGGTGATTTATGATAAAGAAAT
>OLNE01001908.1_pt1 | contig 13947 bp, 22 predicted proteins | sample 1672431 | NCBI WGS metagenome assembly OLNE01 (sample SAMEA3136685, study PRJEB25190) | human gut metagenome | reverse complement strand
CAATATTGGAAATACCGCCGTGACCGTCAGCCGCCGCCGTCAGCCAGTTTAATAGCGTCTGCCCTTGCAGGCGCTTTGCAGTGCCGTCCTGTTCCAGCACAAACATGTCCGTTGACTTAATCTGCTCTGCTGCTACCAGCTCGGATATTGCTTTATCAGCCATTGTCAGCGTCCTCCTTGTCCTCAGTATTCATCGCCGCCGTCAGCGCTTCCAGCGCATTGATGCACGCCAACAGCCGGTCAAGGTTGCTTTTGCCCCGCACCTCCACACTGTTCAGCGTGGTGATGATGGCAGATAAGGTTTCCTTCATGTGCATTATTTCTCCCCCTCATACGGTCGCCGCAGCGCTACACGCACAGCGCTGGAATCGTTGTAGGCGTATTCCACACCGATAATCTTCGTGTATCCGTCATAGACTGCCGTTTCGACGCCCGCAATGTATTCCATGTGCCGAGTGTTGGCGGACGCGCTGAACGCAGTCAAAGCGTCTAGCAGAGTCACACCCAGAATATCCACGTACAAGATACCTACAGACGCCAAACCGCAAAATGGGCAGTCATACGCAGTGCCATTGGCAATTTTGAATTTTGGCATAGCTCTACGCCCTCCCGATCACATAAGTTGCCGCATCTTTCTTCATCGTCCTATAACTGTCGCCGTTGATGATAAAATTGTTTCCCGCAATAGTTAGCGAGGATATTTCTGCGATAGCGGCGTACATCCTGTTCGTCCACAGCTTTTCGGATTGGACTTGCCCGGTTACGACCTTATTAGCATAAATCACATCCGCAAAGTAACCGTTGATTGTGCTATTGCATGTACTCGGGTAGACTGACCCGGACGTGATATGCCTGTTCACAATGGCATCTGTTCCGATCTGACCGCCGCCCACAGAAAAGCTTGCAAGGCCAGACCCGTCAAAATACCCAGCGCTGCCGCCGTAGTCGATGTTCCCAGCCTGCACCGTTCCCAAAAATTTGCCGCTGTAAGCGGTCAGATTTCCGCCGCTGTCAACCTTGAAATACTTGCCAAGCTGGATACCGTTTAGGCCAAAATAAATGCCGTTGGTATTCGTGCCGCCCCATGTCTGGCCGTTGGTACTCAGATATCCGTCTTTGATCGTCAAGCCACCAATAACGCCGCTGGTGGCGGTGATTTTGCCCGTAACGCTCAGCCCGCTTTTATCGGCTTTCAGCACCGTACCGCCGTTGCTGGTCAGCGTCCATCCGTCCGCTGTCAGGCTCCATCCAAAGCTTGCGCCGTTGCCGCCGGTACGGCTCACTTTGGCGCTGATCTCGTTGGCCTGCACGGCCAGCGCCGCGCTCAGCGTTTCCGTGTCGCTCTGCCGTGCCGTCACCTCCGCCATGATCTGGTCGGCAAGCACGGTAAGGCTGGCTTTCGTCTCCTTGTATTGCCGCTCGATTTTCCGCGTGGTGGGCGATTTGTATTCGTACTTATAGTTGATTTTTTCGCCGCCCGGCGCGGACAGATTGGCCGTATACAGCGGCCCATGAGAAACGTCTTTCTGGTATATGCCACTGTATACGCTGCCCACCGATACGCCGTCCCCGATCTCGGCCGCTGGGTTCAGGTGCGCGTCACTGGCCGTATATGGTTGATATTGCCATCCGCGGATTTTGGCGAGAATGTCATTTGCCATCTTTTGCGATCCCCACGGGCATTCAAGCGTCAGCGTGCGGCCTGTGTCGCTTCCTGCGGAGTATTCCATCTCGTCAGAAACAACAATAGTCACGCCGGAATAGCCGTCAAATTCCTCCTGTTTTTCCAGCGAGGAGACAAACTTTCGCACATTCACAATGTCAGACAACGATCCTGTCACCTCCAAACGTAATGGCAAATCCTGCGTTGTCGGTCAGATACCGCGTCTCCTTCGTGATGTCCCAGAAGCAAACCAGTTGCAATTCGCCCGCTTCGCTCATAATAAAACTGCCCGCGTACATGGCCGCGATATAGCCCAGATACTCCCGGCAGGAATATGTAGTGTTGTACTGCAAAGGATACGCGGCGGTCATCATGGCGGTGGTGCGGCTGTCAACTGTGACGTTCAGCGCCGCCGCGATTTCCTTCACAACGTCAATATCCTTCGCGGGCCACGAAAGCTTTGTGTTTGCCGGATAATCCTGCTCAGAGAACAAAAGCGCGTCATAGCCGTGGATTTGCAGCCACTTCACATCATCCTCGTCCGCGTCCTCATCGATGGAATCGGCAAAAAATATGCCCTGTTGCAGCCACTCCGAATGCCGCTCACCGTCTGTAAGCCGGGAATAGATGGAGATACGCGAAAGTCCCACGATCGTGCCGACAGGCTTCAGCATTTTTATGTTGCACTCACGGCTGATGCATTCGCCTACCGTTGGCTCGCTGCCGCTAAATATGCCTCCGCTGGTGGACACGTCCGCCAGCATACTTTCACCATATCCGCCGTCAGCGCCGGACGCGGACACCAGAATGCGCACGCCGCCGAAGGTGATGTAATCGCCGCTCTTGTCGATCAGCAGGCCGCTGTCACCGATGGAAACTCTCGTTTCTACGGTGTAGTTCCCCGTTAGCAGCTCGCGATACAGGGCAGATGTTGCTTGCATACGCCCTCCTTACTGCTCCACTAGCGGGAAGCTGATGCCCTCCCACAGCATTTCCCCCGTGTCGGGGTCTGCCGCGGCGATAGTGGCCGGTACGTTGTTGGAGTAGTACCGCGCCGAATGTACCGTATACAGCGGGTGCATGTTGGTTTCCACCGTCACAAACTCCGGCAAGATCAGCTGCATTAAAGCCAACTCGTCTTCCCGGTTCATGGGCAGACACTTCACGTTTGCCTTAAACTTAATGGCCACGCGGCCACGGTGCATGGTGGCATCCATGGTGCGCCCCGCTTTGGCGCTGTCGATGTCATTGCGAGACCATTCGATTCCGTTCTGCTCCGTCAGGTGCAGGATGTCCACGCCGTTGATTTTAAAATAAGGCGCCGCCATGTATCACACCCCCAATGCCCGCTGATTCCGTCTCTGCTGCCGCGTGATCTCCGGGGACAGCACCCGCGCCAGCGCCGCAAGATCACCGGTAAACTTGATGGTAATTTCTTCGCCGCCGCTGCCCAGCTCCTCCCGCACGATCTGCCGGATCAGGTCTGCCGGTGCCTCGATGTTCGTCCCGTGCTTCTGGTCGCCCAGCACCGCCATAAACTCGCGGTTTGGCGGGATAACCGCGCCACGCGCCAGCGCAGGAACGTCAACGGCCCGCAGCGCAGGCATTGCCTGCATGTTGACTGCGGATTGACTGGAAAACGAGCTCTGCGCGCTAGTTTCGTCTCCGCCGGTAAAGAAGTTTACTACGCTGCTAAATGCGTTTGATATCCAGTCAACAGCACCTTGTACCCATGATACAATGGCGTTCCAGGCATTTCGCAATCCGGAAAGAAGCCCGTCAATCACTTTTCTGCCCAGATTTGACCACCACTCTTTTGTGAAAAACTTTGCTACGTTGGTGTTCCACCAGTTCTTGATATTGCCCCACATCCCAGATATTTTGTCTTTGATAAAGTCCCAGTTTGGCGCAATTGCTGCCGCAAGGCTCGCACCACCGGCAAGTATTAATCCCAATCCGAGAGGGATTCCGACGCCGGTAAACAACAGGATGATTCCAAGCACCAGCAATGATGCGCCGGCAATTGCTACAACCTTTCCGATCGGCCCCTGCAAAGCTGTTACAATGCTGTCCCAATTGAGCGCAGCAATCGCAGCTAATCCCGCAGCGCCGGCAACCAAAAGGCCAATCCCAAGCGGGAGATTTACTCCGGTAAGTGTTAGCGTCAACCCAATAGCCAAAAGCAATGGTGTGCCAATTGTCAGCAACTCACTGCACACTTGCAAAATTTGTGGTTTCAGTGTGTCCCAATTTGCTGCCACAGCGGGAGCCAGTACGGCAGCTCCTGCAAGAATCAGCCCCAAGCCTACCGGGATGCTCACCCCGGAAAATGCCAGCAAGATGCCAAGAACCACCAACACAAGGCCGGTAATAAGTGCCGCCATACCCAGTGCTGTTCCCTGGAGCATTTCCTTAATCGCGTCCCAATTTTCGGTCACAGAATCCCATATGGCGATTGCACCCAGCGCCATAAGCGCAAGGCCGAGCGGAATGTTTGCGCCGGAAAACGTAAGGATAGCGCCAAGCCCCAGCAATGCCGCTCCGGTAAACAGCTCAACAACCGCGCTTAGACTGTCGCTGATTTGCCCGGTAAAGTCCGGCGCAATGCCGCCGCTTGTGTCAACGCCTGAACCCCCGCCGCTGTCCGAATTGCTTTGATCGTCCATCACGTTCAGTTCATCAAAGCCCGCCAGATATTTTGATGCTTCCTTTGCCGCTTCGCCCACCCCCTCGATTCCTTTTCTCTGCCCGTTTAACGCCTTTGCCCTGCGCCGATTTTTGGATCGTGGTGCCAAACAGCAGCGATACAAGCCGGGATATTGCGTTGACAATGCGCGTGATCACGTTTACCATCAGCGTAAACGCGGGAATGACTACGTTGATAATGGGCTGCGCCAGCGTCATCAATACGCCCTTGAGCCGTGCCACTGCTGCCATTGCCTCGTCGTTGGTCTTGATGGCTTCCCACATGTAGTCCTTGATTTTACGCAGTGCGGCGGTTATGAGAGAAAACACTAAAACGCGCCTTGCCAGCGTGGCAATGTGCTTGCTCATCTTACCAATGCGCTGTTGTGCTGCCTCCGCTGCTTCACTCATGCCCTTTGTGCTCTTTCCCGCGCCTGCCAGCTGCCCGGCAAGCTCTCCCGCCTTTGACTGCATTTCCTCAAGCTTTGCGGTATCGGCCTTAACGGAGTTGCCCATCTTGTCGATTTGGTCATTCAGCTTGTTATACTCTGCCGTCATGGTCTTTACCGTCTTTTCCTGCTCTTTGACCTGCGCAGTGGTATAGTAAAAATCGGTGTTGTTCTGCATGTTGTAAAGCTTCCGGTTTGCTTCGTCCAACGCCGCGCCCAGCTGCTTGGACTGCTCCACCAGCGGGGACATGGTCTGCTGCTTGCCGGAAATCTTTTGATTCAGTTTGTCGATCTGGCCCTCAAGCTTTTTCAGCTCAGATTGCGCCTTTTTGTTATCGACCTCTGTTTTGATGATAATGGAGCCGTCAGCCGCCATGATGATCACCTGCCTATAAACTCATTGACATAAATGGGTTTGTGCGTTATCTTTGTATTGCGGATCAAAAAAGGAGGGTAACATGGGCATATTAAATAGCGGGAAAAAGGAAATTCGGCGGGTAAAATTATTGGGGGGGCGGGAAGCGCACGAAACGCTTATGTTTTACACTGTAAACTTTTCCCTTTATAGCTTTTGGGTCGAGTATACCGATGGGTCGACAGCGACAATTGAATGTTCCCCGGAAAGTCCAACCGGCAACAAGCGAAAGCAAAAACAGTTGTTTGATAAACTGATGTCTATTGCAAACGCAAAGCCAAGAGTTCAAGAATCTGTTTCGCGTAATACTGACGTTTCAATCATGGACGAGCTTCAAAAGCTAAACGATTTGCACGAATCCGGCGTAATACCTGACGGGTTATTCGAGGAAAAGAAAACCGTTCTTTTGGAAAAGTTGTCCGGTTCTGTGATTGCCGAGCGTGAATCGCCAAATTTGTTCATAACCCGCACGAAAGAAAGGCCGATAGGGGAAGGCAAAACAGTCTTGCTTGTTGACGGAGTTGAAGCATCTGTTGATTTGGATAAACCTGCATCCTTGTTCCTCGATTCTGGCGAACATTTTCTCAAGTTTAAGCGTGCGGCAGTCACCAGCCCAGAAATCCACCTGTTTGCAAGCAAATCCAAGAAATATGAAATCCTGCTTTCCCCCAAAATATTTAGCATTGATGCAGAATTGCGGGAAATAAGATGACCCCCCACAGCCGCCCTCTTTGGAGGGCGGTTTTTTTACGTCCACTTTCGGATAAAATCAACCTCCGCATCGGTGTACCGCTGCTTCAGGTCGATCATGTCTCGGTTGCGGCGATAAAACTCGCGGTCACTTTTGTCCAGCTGCTTGCCGCTTGCCAGCTTCTGCCGGATGCTTACCACCTGCGCAAAGGTGCAGTCTCCGCCGATTTCCTGATAAGCTGCCAGCAGCGTCCACCAGTGCAGATACTCCACCGCCCGGATTTCATAGCCGATCACGCGGTTGATGGGAGCCACCACAAGTGGGAAGTCCTGCTGCCAGTCCATGACCTTTTTCAGCTTCTTCCCGTTGTCCTCCTGCCCGCCGTTGATAAACCACAGACACCGGCTGATAGCCTCTTCATAGTCACCCTCGCGCATTTCCGCGAACTGCGGGTAGAAGATATCCAGCACCACATATGCCCGTTTCTGGTCGGTCAACTCCGTGTCGTTGATGGCTTCCAGAATGTCCAGAATCGCCCGGAAATCCGACCGTATCTCATATTCCCGCCCGTTGACATCGACGGATTTCGGCAGCGTGTACGTCATTTGTGATACTTCTTGGTGTACTTGGCAATGCGCGGATCGTATGCCTTGCGCTCACGCACGACCGCTGCATCGATCTCGTCCAGCAAGCCAAACATCAGGTTTGCCCACAGCGGCAGGCCGTCGGCAAAGGCGTATACGTTCATTTCACCAAACAGAGGGCCGCAAACGTCCGTACCCAATGCGGCGTTGATGATCTCCCGCATCTCGCCATCCATAATGCGGGCCTGCTCAAAAAGCTTGCGGTCGCCTTGCCGCTTTTCCACCTCCGCGCGATATGTCTCTTGCTTGCTGTCTAGCTGGTCAAACACGTCCAGCAGCTTTTCCAGAAACACGCTGTCGGTGGGGTTAAACGTCAGTTGACAAACGCCGTTGATCACATAGGTTTCAAGGCCGGTCGCAAGGGTAATTTCCTTCATTTTTGCATCTCCTTTATGCGGTGGGGCGGTTGCCCGCCCCGTGTGTTACTCGTCCGCTGTAAACGTCACAGTGCCGCCGGACACCGCCGCCGTGCCGGTGGTTCTGGTGCCGCCGTATGTAACGTCATAGGGCATGCCGATAAAGCCGCCGCCCTCGCCGCCAAGACTGGACGGCTTCACCATGCAGGAGCTGTAACGCTCGGCAAACATTGCCGTTCCCTCGGTGCCAGCGTAAAGATGCACGATCAGCACATCCTGATTGGCCAGCGCCGCCGCGTTCTGCTCCTTCACCGCAAGGTTCCAGATTTTCACAATGGCCGCGTCGCCGGAATCCAGATTGCTGGGGTCGAAGGTTTGCGTAACAATGGGCTTCTTCATGGTCGAACGGGTCACGCCCAGAATGTCCTTGCTGGAATCTTCCTGCCAGTCGTATTCCATGCTGGAATCCGTGACACGGGTGCCAAGCGGTGACCATGTGGGGGCCGCGGCGCTGGTGCCGGTATTCAGATACGCGATCAACAGTTCGCGGTCTACGGTCTGGCCGGAAGTGGTGTTAAAGGTCAAATCTGCCATTATACATTCACCTCGTAATTCATTTTCATAAGAATTTGATGATCCTCGTCGCCGTTCTCGTACACGGCAAACAGGGAGGATCGTGTCGTTGGCTCAAGATTGATAACGCGCTTGCCCTCTCCGATATCGGGCCGCTTTCCGCTTACCCAATCGCCAAGAGCATTGAGCATTTCATCTGCCTTGAGCCGTTTGTCGTTGCTGTTCCCCGGCTTCATGCGGTAGATGACCTTGAATTGATATTCCGCCTGATATCCGCCGAGGATGTATTTCTTGACGATGTATGCCGCCTGAATAGTGGACATCGCCATTGCTTCCGTATCGGCAGGGAGAAATTCAAACCGGATCAAATCAACCGGCTTGTCGGGGTAAGTGTTCAGCCACGCAAGCAGTTTGCGAGATACCTGATCTTCCTCCGCCGCCGAAACCGTCTTTTTAATCTGTTCCAAACTTCTTCACCGCCTTATCTGCTACGCGCACCCATTTCTCAAGGTTTTGCGCCTTGGATGCCTCAAACCAATGGCTTTGTGCCTGCGGGTGCATGGCCCTGTTGAAAACCAAATTGCGGTCTGTGATCACCTTTGTGCCGCCTTTTGGCGCGTATGTGCTGCCAGTCGCCGGGTCAACCATCACCTTGCCGTAATACAGGAAGCGCGCGTAAGGGCCGGGGTAAATGACTTCGCTTCCGATAACCCTTGCATGCTGCGTAAGGGAGCCTGTAAGCGCGGGGACAAACGGGGTAGTGTCTTTCATCACCTGCTGCGCCAAAACGTGTTCTGCTTTGCTACACGCCGCCGCAATGGTCTGCTTCAAATCGTCCAAACCATCTGCATGTACGGTGAATTTAAGGCCCATTATTTGCCACCCACTTCCCAGTGCCGCATGTCAAAACTCCCAAAATCTTTTTCGTCAACCTTTGTCACGGTGTAACAACCATCCTGTGACAGCGCAAGCGTTTCATTGTCAGTGACAAATTCGCCCTTCACAAAAAATGTTATGCCACCGTTACCGTTGACGGAAAGCGTCCATAGCCCGGACTTGTCCGCAGCAGCATTAAAAGCCTGAGGCCCTGTGTATTTTTTTTGTAACCCTGTAATCCCGTCCACCGCTTCGACCGAGAACGGGATATACAGGTTTACTTCGTCTGCACCCTCAAGCCCGCTTTCGCGCACGTTGACAGCTTTTGACGCTTGTAGCATCACGCCGCGCAGGATGGTCACATATAGTTTTGTGGTTTCCTCAAAGGTCGCCGCGTCTGTTTCATGCACGGCATTGTAGACCGTTATAGTGTGGGGCGCGTACAACCACAGCACCCCCCTCCCCGATACAGAAGACCGGTATGCGCCAGATACTCATTACAGGTCGCCGCCAGCAGTTTCTTCGCACCGTCCGTAGCGCTTAGTGCGGACGCGGCAGCTTCGCTGCCGCTGGCCAGCGTCCGGGAGTACCCGCCTACCGTTTCGCTTTTCACGTCATCGCCGATAGCCGCGTTTGTCAGTTTGGTTGCGGCAAGCTGCTGCGCGGCTTCGATCAGCTGATACTTGTCCACCAATGCGCAGCAACACATTTTTACAGCGTCCATATCAGCGTTGTCTTTCGCCCGGTTTTGGGTGTAGTAATCGAGAAAAGAGCTGGCCCGGACAGCCAGACGCGGAAAATCTTCCTCGCTCACAGCGCCCATATAGGTACCGGCGTAGTATGTATAATCAGCGTATGTCATACGGGTCAGCTCCTTTCAGATCAAGAAACGGTAACGGTAGCAGTTCAGGTCTTGGTGCCGTCCTGCTTGGACTTGGCCGTGACGGTGATACTGGTCTTAGTCTCAGCGGAGTCGATAGTCAGCAAGCCGTCTTCGCTGATCTTGGACTTCGCGCCATTCTGGCTCCACTCGACCTCGCCGTTGATGATGCCCTCGCCGGTAACGGCAGCAGTAAACGCCTTGCTGTCGCCCTTTGCCATCGTCGCGGTAGCGGGCGAGACGGTAACAGCGGAGATGTCTCCGCCCTTTCCGTACACGGAGAACGGGAACGGGTCAGCCTTGTCCACGTTGTAAGCATTGACGGGATTCGCGATCTCCCAGCCGAGACGCATGACCGCACGGAGAGCGACCATATCGTTCTGCATGAGGTTATAAGTGATGGCCTTGGTGGTGGGGTCTTGGATAACGCCCTCGGTGAAAATCTTGAACGTCATGTCCTGCCGGATTGCATAGACCAACTGCGACCAGTCACCGACGATCATCTGCGCCTGCGCAGGATCGAACGCGCCGTTCATGGGGAAGTACATGTCCATGCCGTCAAGGCCGTAGCGGGTAGCCCCCTGCATATCGGACTTGAAGATAGGCTGGCCGGTGGTGTCCTTCAGACCACGGAGCTTACCGCGCATCTGGATAGCGGACATCACGCCGTTGGGGTTGAAGCCGTCCAGCTCAACCTTGGAGATCAGGCCATTCTCGCCCATGATGTCGCTGAAAATGTCGGAGCTGATGGGCACACCGTTGCCAGCAGCGACAGCAGCAGGAACAACGCCGGTGCGCCAAGTGCTCGGCTTGTTCGTGCCAAACAGGATAGCCGCGTCAATGACCTTGCCGAAAGCCTCGGTCAGGCGGGGCTTGACCTCGCCCCAAATGTCATAGTCCGCATCATCGAGAGCAGCCTCGGGAATGGGGACAATAACCGCGATTTCCTCGGCGTACAGCTTCTTCTTGTCCCACGCCATCTTCGTGGTCTGCTTGAATGCCTCGCCTGCGCCACTGTCAGTGGCTTCGCCATTGACAAAGTATGCAGAGGGAAGTGCGTCAAGCACGTTGATGGTCTGCGTCTTGCTGGACATATTCGCCAGACGACGGCCCATGCGCAGGACAGCGGATTCCGCGATAGCGCCCTGCATGATCTCGCGGGTTACGGGTTCCGGGATCAGGCCGGAAAGTGCGGAACGATCAATACTTGCCATTTTTGATTCTCCTTTTCGTTACTTGAGTGCGCCGCGGATCAGATTGTTCATCGCGGCATTGGTATCTGTTTTCTTTTCGCCGCCGCCAACAGCGGCAGACCAGTCGATTTTTACGCCATCCTGGAACGCGGACGGATCGGCGCTGACTTGCGCTTTGTGCCATTCGTCAAACCCATCAAGCGCACCATCCTTGATTTCGAGGTGCTTTGCTTTCAGGTCTGCCAAATATGCCTTTTCTGCAGCCTTAGAGCTGAATTTCACGCCCTTTTCAGCAAGCGTTTTGCGGATAACATCTGCGTAGTCATAATCGGCGATCTTGGACTTGTAGCCCTCGATCTCCTTTTTGAGCGCTTCCGTTTCCGCGCTGCCGTTCGCTGCAAACTGCTTGTTCTTCTCCACTTCCGCGTCCAGCTTGCTCTGGACAGTCGAAAGTGCCTTTGTGATTCGCCTGTCAAACTCCGCCTTATAGATGGGGTCAGCCAGTATTTCGTCAAAAGTCATGATTTCGTCTGCCATTTTTATTCTCCTTTTATTTCCACAGCGTCATTCCCCGCTGCGTATTATAAAAAAAGAGCCAAACAATACGCTTTCGCGCACTGCTTGGCTCAAATTGCCACTTCTCTTGCCTCGATTGGCAAAAGGCTGTATTTTATTAAAGTCGCTTTCTGTTTTTGATGCTTCCCTTTTTTGCCGCGTCGTACTGCGCGTCTGTCCATCCGTACTCCTTGCAAAACAAGGGCTTCCCCTTCTCCATCGCTGCATTGTAGTCCTTAATCGAATAGGACTTTGTGCTGACAAGTTTAATGGATTTTGGGTCAAGCAACGGTTCTCCGTCGCTTCCTACTCCGGCAACTTCCCCAGTCACTCGATATTGATACTTAAACGGGTACTTGGAATTCTCCCATACAGAAACCCCATCTTCTTTTTCCCCTGTCATATGATTGGTAGATGCTCGTATAGTTCCGTTTTTAAGATATTCAATTTCTTTGGGGTTGTCAGTTCCTCGGTAAAACTGGCCTTCCTTTTGATATCCAGCGAGCCTAAGTGTTTCAGCCTCAATAATGCCGCGTATTTTATAATATGGATCGTTGTTAAAGTCGTGGTCATTTAGAACAATTCGACCATCAGATAAAATCGCATTTACGTTTTCATCAGCAACGTATTTCCCGTTAAGGAATCCGCTTGTCCTTGGGGCTTTATACACTTCAAATTCTCCACTTTCATTTTGTGGGATCTGAATCGTTTTACCATTTTTATCTCCTGTTAATTTGTACTGATCTCCATTTATTGCTTCATAACTCGTCCCTGTCGCTTTACCCCAAACTCTGTGTTTGACACTATATTCAGCACTTGCTTCGGCATCATCAGTTTGTTTTTTTTGATCAATGCCAACCTCGTCGGCCTTTTCTGAATCGCCAAACTTCCCGCTTTCGCGCATTGCGTCTGTCAAGCTCTGTCCATCTTTGATAAATACGCGACGACCACCGATTGTGCGCCAAACACCATCCTTGTCTGTCATAACAAGCCAACACTCCTTTTTATGAAATAAAGCAGACGTTATTTAGTTAACTATGTTATACCACACAACACAAGAAAATGGAAGAAAAACATTACTTTTTCAGCTCTTTTGCTTCGATGATTTGAGCCTTCACGCTTCCGTCTTTCATTTGCTTTAACTGCACGCGGAGCCCGGCGGCAAGGGCTTTTTCAATGGCGGATTTGAGATTTTCATCTATCATACAGCACTTTCGTCCTTTCCCATTGAAGCGGCAACTTTGCCGCCTCGCTAAACGCCTTGTATTTAGAGTTCAGCCGCGTCAATTTTGCTTTTGCGGCGTGGTATTCATTCATCTGCCCGCTTGCTTTATACGCCGTTACAAACCTCTTCTGCTTGATGATTTGGCGCTCTACACGCCGCTGCATCTGCGTTGCCTCGTATGCGGTATAGGTCTTCTCGTCAAACGTGCATCCAAGCCCATCGTCGATATGCTCAAGCTGCTCATCTGTATATGTGCGTTCGCTTACGCCCTCAGCCCAAACGTTACGGCGGTGGCGGCAGTTAGCCCCCTCAAGTCCATCAACGGCCCCAAGCCCGCACACATCGTAAATGCTGGGGTAAATGTCATTGCTACGAGTGGAATATACGAGGCCTTGCCATGCTTTGTGAGATGACCACGGTGATTTGCCCGGAATATCGCGTGCGCCCGCATGGGCAGAAACCTCAAAATATGGCGTCTCAAGATATTCTGCCGATTGCTCCGTATATTTAGCGCAAATTTGATTTACGCCAGTCATCACTGCTCTGCGCGCCGCCACATCAATTTGATCTCGATGCCCGCTCTCATAGTCAACTACCTTCAATCCGCTGTCTGCAAGCTGCTTTACTGCCTTTTTGATAGCCTGATTGTAGCTGATCGCGCCGCTCTGAATCTGCATTTCTGCATTATCCAAAGCCCACTGATAAGCGCGCGCGGGCTTTAACATCGTGTTGCCCACAAGAAAACCCATAGAAGCCGTTAAATTGCGGAATGTATCATGGGTCTGCCGCTTAATTGCATACACTGTAGCCGCGTCTACAAGCGTTTCTGGCTGCGTTACATGCGCAAGGTCGATAATCTCGGTGTAATACTTCTGGTTACGCTCTACAACGTCATTAAGCAAACTATTTAGCTTTTGTTTGCTAATTCCTGCTGTTTTGCTAATAGCTTCTTCGATGCTTTTAAGGTCAATGCCATGCGACCGCAACGCTTGAATATCTTGCACCGTTACCTCGTTCAGCTCATCCGCAGCTTTAAGCCGGGAGCAGATTTCTTCCAGCAGCGTTATTTCAAGCGCACGGAACAGTTCTGCCAGTTCTTCCGGCAGCGCATCAAGCAGGTCTGGGCTAAAAGGGTAAGGGCGCATACGCCATCACCTCACTCAATCTCTTCTGCCGCTTTCCGCTTTTGCCATATCTCGCCACCCTATGCGCCATTGATAAATCCGCAACGCAAGCCATCATACAAGTGCTTATATAGTGTTTTTTCAATCTCGTCCTTGTAAACCTTCACAACCTGCCCATCGACAATCGTATCGACCGTTTCGCGGAGAACGGGGGCTGTCATATCTGTTTTTGATGGCATCGCTACTGATTCGGCCATATTCCTATGCTCGTAATAGGCACATGCCTTCATTCGCTTGTGAGAGCATTTATCAACGTTGGGGCACGCCATGCACTTTTCAGCAATCTTAGATATTGCTCCCATCATTCCACCTCCTGTTGCTGTTCGCCCGTCATGTCCTGCATCTTCGGCAGCGCCGCCTTTGCGGTCGCCTCGTCCTCGTTAAAATTTTTTCGCTTTTCCATACATTCACCTTGTAAATTCAGATAATTATGTTATAATGAATATGATAAAATTATTTTTATAGGGGTTGCTTATGGAAAACTTAATTGGAAACACTTATGGTCGGCTTACCGTTATTTCTCCCGCAGAAAAAAAGGTGCTGCCGGGTGGTGCGAAA
>OLNE01001907.1_pt1 | contig 13947 bp, 4 predicted proteins | sample 1672431 | NCBI WGS metagenome assembly OLNE01 (sample SAMEA3136685, study PRJEB25190) | human gut metagenome | reverse complement strand
CGCACGCCGCCGTGGGTCGCCTGTCCGGCGGCCAAAAGCAGCGCGTGGCCATCGCCCGCGCCCTGTGCATGAATCCGCAGATCATGCTGTTCGACGAGCCGACCTCCGCACTCGATCCCGAGATTGTGGGCGAGGTGCTCGAGGTCATGCGCAAGCTCGCGGCCGACGGCATGACCATGGTCGTCGTCACGCACGAGATGGCCTTTGCCCGAACCGTGTCCGACCGCGTGGTCTTTATGGATAAGGGCGTGGTGCTCGAGGACGCCGCGCCGGCTGAGCTCTTCGGCAATCCCAAGCACCAGCGCACCCGCGAGTTCCTCTCGCGTTATCTCAACGACAAATAATGCAAGCGAACGTGGCAAAGGGACCGCCTCTTTGCCACGTTATTTTTGGAGGAAGGCATGGCCGAGGTTTGGCGCTTCTTTGCGCACGAGGATGATTTTGCCGATATCGATGAGGTCGGCGCGTGCGAGCGCCTGGGCCGCGTGCTGTCGTTTCCGACGATTTCGAGCATGGATGCCCAGACGGTGGACTGGCAGGCGTTTGACGACCTGCGCGCCTATATGCAGCAGGGCTGGCCGCGCGTGTTTGCGACGGGCGAGGTCGAGCTCATCGACCATTCGCTGCTCGTGACGCTTGCCGGCACCGACCCCGCCCTCAAGCCGGTCATGCTCATGGGCCACATGGACGTGGTTCCCGTGGTGCCGGGCACCGAGACGGACTGGACGCACGATCCCTTTAGCGGGCACGTGGACGACACCTATATTTGGGGTCGCGGCGCCATCGATATGAAAGACCAGGTTGCGGGCATCTTGGAGGCCGTTGAGTATGCGCTGGCGCACGGCTGGCAACACGAACGAACGCTGCTGCTGGCCTTTGGCCAGGATGAGGAGACCACGCAGTACGGCGCGGGTGCCATTGGTCGCGCGCTCGAGGAGCGTGGCGTTGAGCTTGAGTACCTGATCGACGAGGGCGACTATCGTATCGTTGCGGCTGCCGAGTACAGCGCAGGTGAGGGTTGGCTTATGCATGCCGATCTTGCCGAGAAGGGCTATGCCGATATCGTGCTCAGGACGAAGAGCGAAGGCGGGCATTCTTCCAACCCTTACGGCGGCACGTCGCTCGAAGTGCTCAGCCGCGCTATTGCCGCGATTTGCGATATCGAGTGGCCGGCGCGTGTGACCGACCTGCTTGCCGCGCAGCTCGTCGAGCTGGGGCTTTATACCGCAGACGAGATTGCTGCCAGCAAGGATGCCATCGTGCGCGACTGCCTCGCCAGCAAAAAGCTGTACCCGCTTGTAACCACCACCTGCGCGCCCACGCAAATCGAAGGCGGCAGTACCGGTGCCAACGTAATGCCGCAGGATATGTGGGCCAATATCAACTTCCGCATGCTCGAGGGCACGAGCGTGGCCGATGTCGTGGCCTGCTGCCGCGAGGCCGTTGCCACCGCTGGGCTCGCTGGCCGAGTCGAGGTCGAGCTGGGCCCCGGCAGCTCCGAGCCCTCGCCGTCCCCGCGCGTGGGCGGTCCGGGGCTCGAGGCCGTTCGCGCCATCGCCGCCCGCTATTTCCGTGATCCCAAGGGGACGGAGGAAAACGGATCGTCTGCGGTGGGCCAAGAGCCGATCAGCATCGTGCCCTCGACCGTGATTGGCGCAACTGATGCCGCCAACTACCAGCGCATTTGCCGCGAGTGCATCCGCTTCTCCGCCTTTGTGGTCGACGATGACGAATGCGACCGCGGCGTCCACGGCACCAACGAGCGCATCACCCGTCGCGCCTACCTCCAAGGCACCCGCTTCCTCATCACCCTGCTCCGCACGCTCTAGAATGTGACAAAGGGACTGAGCCGATTTCATCGGTAATGAGACAAAAACTGTAATAGAAAAAGGCTAAGATATCTTAAGAGACATATGCTGGGGTTGGTATTCCTTGAACGACCGCGGGCATGTGCCAGACCGCCTCGGCCCCCGGGGAGCGCCCGGGCAGGTCGCCGTGTGACTGGGGAGGAAATTATGCAGGAGCTCAGAGAGATGACGTCTCGACTCGTGAATATTGCTACCGGGGGGGGTGTCTAAGCAGGGAACTTCCTGGTGAACACCGGCCGCGCGAGCGGTGGTCCGTCATGTCTTGTGGCCGTCGTCGCGGGCTGCGCTCGGTCTCGCCATATGCGATTGTTCTGGCCCTCGCCATCGCGCTGACGGCGAGTTTCTTCCTGCCGCTTCGTGCCGAGGCGGCAATTCCGGACCACACGGTTCCGACGATTTCGCCTTCGGGGACAACAATCAACCTGTTTGATTACTGGGTGAATCCCGATAACCATCTGTCGGTTTCCGGCAACGGCGGCATCAACGCAGGCCGCAAGTTCCAGTTTAACGACGGCAAGGGTGATGGGCCGCTCAACCAATGGACGGGCGGCACGAGCCCGCGGCCCGGCATCGTCAACAACACGCTTTCAGACGGCTACCCGAAGCTTTCCGAAGCCTTGGGCGACGAGTCCCTCCGCTACCTGTTCGATTCCTCTGCCCAGACCGGCAAGACGTCCCATTTTGGCGTGACGGGCCTCCTCAAGGTTCAGGACGGCTACTACGTCTATGACAGCTCCAAAAACTACGCAGCCTACAACGCTGACAAGAATGCCTTCGACATCTATAACACCTGGGGCATTGACAAAGTGGGCGATTCGTCCCACCAGGGTCAGTTCTTCCCGTTCGACGCGGCAGACAAGGTGTTCAAAGAGGAAAACGGCCAGCTCGTCCAAACCGGCATCAGGGCAGACAACACCGGTGATTCGCGCTACAACGACGGCCGCCCCGTCAACCACCACTTCGGCCTCTCAATGTCCACGCGATTCGTGCAGCCCGCTCGCGGCAAGACGAACGCGGGCGACGACATGGTGTTCGAGTTCGCCGGCGATGATGACGTCTGGGTGTTCATCGACGATGTCCTCGTGGGTGATATCGGCGGTATTCACAACCGCGCGAGTCTGAGCATCAACTTTTGTACGGGCGACATTAAGGTGAACGGTAATAACGACGGCACACTGAAGAGCAAGTACCAGAAGGCGAATAAGGACACTTCGGGCTTCAACGACGACAACACCTTCGCCGAAGGCACCAACCACACCCTCAAGTTCTTCTACCTGGAGCGCGGCGCCACCGACTCCAACATGGAGCTCAAGTTCAACCTCGTGACGGTGCCCGAGTCCGACATCATCAAGTTCGACCAGGACGGCAAGTTCGTACAGGGTGCCGAGTTCAAGCTCTATAAGACCGACAAGGACTTCAAGACCGTGGGCGAGCTCATCGGCTCCGGTACCACGGACGAGGCCGGCCACCTAACGCTCACGAATAAACTGGACAACGATAAACTGGACAACGGCGTTATCAACTTCGATGACCTTTATAGTAAAGACCATAATTGCCGGTACTACCTCCTGAAGGAAACAAAGGTGCCCGAAGGTCACCGCTCGAGCCTCACGGCAACGGACGGTAGCATGCAGTTCGAGTACGTGCCCGCGAGCGACGAGAACGGCGCGGGCGGCGTCATCATCAACCGCGGCGGTATGGACGCGGACAGCTCCGTTTGGCAGAGCGGTGCGTTCGCCGGCTCGAAGGAGACCATCACCGCGCCGTCGACCGTGTACCAGGCGGACGATGACTCGATGAAGCCAGGCAAGACTGTTGATATGAAGCGCGGCACCCTGTTCGCAGTAGTTTTCAAGCGCGATAAAAGCAAGAACGCCTGGCACGCCGTGTCGGGCGACCCGACGAAGGGGTATACCCTCGCCGGCGCCCAGGGCATGGCCGGCGCCATCGAGGCGGCGAAGAAGGACCTGTACGCCTTCACGCTCAACACTAGCGGCCAGTACCAGGTAGAGATTCCGTATCTGCCCGGTGACATCTCCAAGTACTACTACTTGCTGAGCGGTGATGCCCGCAAGAATGCCGAGTACGCGGTGGCCATCTACTACACAACGGCGAGCTCCATCGCCGACGCGAATACGGACAACACGGTCCATGTGTTCAGTGATGACCTCCCCGGTGACCAGGTGAACTTTAAGCGGCAGTTCGCCACGAGCCTGCTCGTCACGAACATCCAGAACCGCCTGTTCGTGCAGAAGACCGATACCGAGGGCAACCCCGTAGACGGCGCGAAGTTCGGCTTGTACACGGACGGTCAGGTGACAACAGACGCGAACGGCAAAGTCGTGCTCAACGGCGACCAGATCCCCTACGACACCTTGACGACGGGGCAGGTCAGCAACCCGATCCAGCTCGAAGGGGCGGGCATATTCCCGTGTACGAGCGACGGCAACAAGCCGCTCGTGAAGGGCACCTACTTCCTAAAGGAGGTCTCGGCGCCCAAGGGCTTCCTGCTTAACGACACGCTCACCAAGGTGATTGTGGACGATTACGGCGTCCATGCCGATGCTGGTACGGCCGATGACGGCGTCTCGACGTTCGTGGGCCCGGGCGCGCTCATGAAGAGTCTGGGCCAGTTTGGCGCAGAGGGCGACATCGACAACACGCTCACGTGGATCAAGGGTGCGCGGCAGACGTCCGACGGGAGGCTCGACGGCAACGGCAACCTTTCCTGGAACAATGACGCCAAGGGCGGCGAGGATGAGGTGCGCCTCAAGTACGGCGCCAACGGACGTGTCTACCAGTATGGGCCCACCGAGGAGGGTAAACCTTATCGCTTGGAGACCGAGACGGGCTGGATACGTATGGGCATCACGCAGGACGAGCAGCCCAAGGGGACCACGTCGAAAGGTGCCCGCGCCGATCTGCGTGGCATGAACCTGAACGCCCTGTTCACGGGCGCCACCTGCGTGCGCGTGGCGAACAAGCGCGAGGCAAGCTTCGAGGTGACCAAGAGTGTCGTGGTGCCGAAGGGGCTGACGGGCAAACCGGATGCGGGGTTCACCTTCAAGTTCACCGTGCCTGATGGGAAGACGTATAAGGCTGCAGTCTTCGAGAAGGCGGGCGCGGCCGATGAGAAGCAGGTCGGCGATATGTTCGACCTGACGAACGGCCGCGAGCAGACCATCACGGCCGGCCAGACGATCCGCGTGTACGGTCTCGACGAGCACGACGCCTACACGGTGCAGGAGCTGACCGGTACGGATAAGATGCCGGCCGGCTACACGCTGACCAAGCGCGAGCAGGGCGGCAACGCCCTGAGCGGCGAGGGCGCCAGCATCTCCGGCACGATTGCGAAGCAGAACGCCAACGGCACGTTGGCCGAAGCCAACAAGCTGGTATTCACGAACACCTACAGCGTAAAGCCGCCGGTGACGCTCACCAATGCGTTCTGGGCGCAGAAGGTGCTCCGGGGCCGTGACTGGAAGGATGGCGATAGCTTCAAGATTTACCTGCGCGCGGACAAGGGCACGCCGATGCCCGCCGGTGCCAAGGATGCGCCCGTGAGTGGTATGAAGCAGGTTGTGAAGACCGTCAAGAACGGGGACACGTTCGACTTCGGCAATATTGAGTACGCCAAGCCCGGCACCTACACCTATCTCATTGCCGAGGCCACGCCGTCTCAAAACGACGCTGACTGGTTGCCCGGGTTCGGGTATTCGAGCGCTACCTACCGTGTCACGGTGACGGTGAGGGATAACGGCGACGGCACGCTGTCGCAGCCGGCAGTCAAGATGGAGCAGACCTACACCGACGACGGCGTGAGCCATGAGGACAGCCCGATCGAGGTCGCTGACAAAATCGCCAAGATCACGAACACCTATAACACCGATGAGAAGACCATCTCCTTCAACGTGCAGAAGACGTATGCCGACCAGTCCGGTGCAAATCCGCTTGTGAAGGATAAGTTCACGTTCCAGCTCGAGGCACTCGGCGGGATGAAGAATGATGCCGTGCCGAGTGGAGCCATCGATTTCGGCAAGCTCGCCACCTCCTACAGCGTCGGTGCCAGCAAGGTCCCCATGCCTAAGGGGTGCACGTCCACCACGACCACGGCGAAGAACGATGACGACGGTATCGCTGCGTTCCCGCAGATCACCTATACGATGGAGAGCGAGAACCTCACCTACGTGTACAAGGTGACCGAGGTCAAGGATTCCGATACATCGACGTCCAGTGGCATGGGCTACGACGATACGGTGTACTACGTGCTGGTGAAGAACCAGCAGGTTGATAACGAGTCTGGGACGGGTAAGTGCCTGTCCTCCACGGTCACGTATTGGAAGGCCGACGGCACGCAGCTGACGGACGCCAACGGATACATCCCGTTCAAGAACACCTACACGGTGACCCAGGCGACGTCGGCGCCGGTTAACGTGCAAAAGACGTTCACCGGGCGCGCGTGGGAGACGAGCGATGCGTTCGACTTCACCCTGACGCCGGCGGATGATGCGACGAGGGATGCGGTTAAAAACAAGGTCGTTACCCAGAGGAAGGCTACCGACTCCGATGAGACCGGCGATCTGACGACTAAGGTTGAGATCGCAGGCGCCGGTGACGCGACGCGTTCTGCAACCTTCGGTGCGGGCGACCTGGTGTTCACCAAGTCGGGCACGTATACGTTCAATGTGAACGAGACGAAGCCGACCGACGCGGATAAGACTGGTATTGCGTATGACGGCCATACGTCCACGGTGACGTACACAGTGACCGATATCGAGAACGGCAAGCACACCGGTAAGCTGACCGCGTCGGTTGCGTACGACAACAAGCAGGCGACGACGGATGCCGACCGGCAGGTGACGGACGCCGCCGCGTTCACCAACATCTATGCGGCCTCTGGTACCTACGCGGGCATCGATGTGACCAAGACTCTGGTTGGTACCCCGCTGAAGAATGGCATGTTCCCGTTCACCATCGAGGCGATGACGTATAACGGTACGACGGCCCCGGAGCCGGCTGATACCGATAAGTCGTTCAAGAACACCGTGGGCAAGGATGACGGTGACGATACGCAGACCGCCACGATGTCCGGCAAGCTGAAGATGAACTTCACGCAGCTGAGCTACAACAAGGTGTATGTGTACAAGGTGTCTGAGGCGCATGGCGCCAACGCTGGTGGATACACGTATGACACCGAGTACCCCGGTGACGCCTACGTGCTCATTGCGGTGAAGCCGAATCCGGACAACAAAGGCCAGCTCTACACCGAGACGACCATCGCGAAGGGCCCGGGCGTGACGGCGCTTGTTGGCGGGGGCGGCAACGTTGATGCGCTGACGGCCGAGGCGATTAAGGGCCTCGATACCACGACCAACTACGTGAAGACGGTCTCGAGTCGCAATGCGAAGCCCGCTAAGCCTACCGTCCCGTTCAAGAACAGTTACAAGTCAGACGCCAGCGACGAACTGACCCCGCAGGTGACGAAGAAGATCTCCGGTGTTGAGAGCACGGAGAAGGCGTTCTCGTTCACGCTGACCGCCACGGAAGAGACACAGCAGAAGATCGCCGCCGGCGACTTGGGTGTGTCGGACGACCTGGCGGGCGACGCGCACGCGGAGTCCAAGGCCACGAAGGACAAGATTATCAAGGACAAGGGCCAGACGGTCGACTTCTCGAATATGACGTTCAACAAGGCGGGCGAGTACGCGTTCACGCTCACCGAGGTGCACAACGCTGATGATGATCCCGCAGCGGACGGCGTGCAGAACGCCGGCTGGACGATGGACGCCTCGACCTATACCGTCACGGTAAGGGTCGAGGATAAGGACGCCAAGCTGACCGTCACGGGCGTGACGGTGAAGAAGGATGGTGACGCTGAGGCCAAGCCCATCAAGGCTGAGGTCAAGGACGGCAAGGTGAACCTCGCCACCTTTATCAACAGCTATGCTGCGAAGGGTTCCGTGACCTTGGCGGCGAAGAAACGCTTTAGGGGCGGTGCGCTCGCGGGGAACGACTTCTCGTTCGCTCTGTACAAGGGTGACAAGGCGGAAGGCACGCCCATTGAGACCGTCACGAACGACGAGAAGGGCAACATTACCTTCCAGCCCATCAACTACACCGAGGCAGGTGACTACGAGTACACCATCAAGGAAGTTACCGGTAACGACCAGACCATCGTCTACGACGTTCAGAAAGTGAAGGTCAAGGTCAGCGTTACCGATAACAAGAACGGCACGCTGGACGCGACCGTCACCTACGGCGGCGATAAGGCCGTGCCGACCTTCACCAACGTGAAGCCGACGACGGACGTTACCGTCGAGGCCACGAAAGTTCTCGCGGGCAAGGCGCTGACGGACGGCGCGTTCGCCTTCGGCCTGTACCAAGGCGACACGTCCACGGGTAATCCCGTCAAGATCGTCCAGAACGACAAGGAGGGCAAGATCAATCTTGCCCTCACCGGTCTGACCATCGGCGAGTACGACTACAAACTCAAGGAGGAGAACGTCGGTGCCGATCCGACTATCACCTACGACACCAAGGCGGTGAAGGTTCACGTCTCGGTGAAGGCGGAGAGCGACAAGGCGAAGGCGACCGTCACCTATGACGGCAAGAACGATGCCCCGACCTTCACTAACAAGTACCAGCCCGCCGAGACCTCGGTGGCGCTCACGGCGAAGAAGGCCTATGTGAAGCCCGACAACACGCCGGCCACGCTCAAGGGCGGCGAGTTCACCTTCGACCTGTACGAGGGCGACCTGACGGCTGAGCAGCTGAAGGGCAAGCAACCCATCCGGAGCGCCAAGAACAGCGGGGACGGCACCGTCACCTTCCCGGCCATCGACTACACCAAGGCCGGCGAGTACAAATACACCGTCGCGGAACAGGAGGGCGACCTGTCCCACGTGACCTACGACGCTACGGTGCACCATGCCGTGGTGAAGGTCATGGACAATGCCGGCAAGCTGGACGCCGCTGTTACCTACGATGGTGACAAGGCCAATGCCCCCACCTTCACGAACACCTACACCGCAAAGGGATCCGTGGAGCTGACGGCGACCAAGATCGTTGCGGTCGCGCCGGGCTTCACGCACGACACCAAGCTGAAGGGCGGCGAATACACGTTCGAGCTGAAGGACGCCGACGGCAAGGTGCTCGGCACCACGACGAACAAGGCCGATGGCACGGTGAAGTTCACGCGCAAGTTCACGCTCTCCAACCTGGGCGGCGCTGCGAGCAAGGACTTCACCTACACCATCGCGGAGAAGCCGGGCACGGAGCCGGGCATGGTCTACGACACCCATGCGCTCATCTACAAGGTGACGGTCGCGGACGATGGCACCGGCTCGCTGACGGCCACACCGCAGGTAACGAGTGGAGACAAGACCTTCACGAACACGTACCACCCGAAGGAGACCTCGGTAACGCTCAAGGCGACGAAGCGCTTCACGGGTGGCGAGCTCGCAGGGGGCGACTTCACGTTCCAGCTGCTCGACAAGGATGGCAACGTGATCCAGACCGTCCAGAATGACAAGGACGGCAAGGTCGCCTTCCAGGCAATCAGCTACGACACGCCGGGCGATCACGACTACACCATCAAGGAGGTTGCCGGCAACGACCCGACCGTCGTGTACGACACGAAGGACGTGAAGGTCCACATCAAGGTCTCCGATGAGAAGGGCGAGCTAAAGGCGACCGCCACCTACGACGGCGAGGCCGACGTTCCGACCTTCACCAACTCGAAGCCGACGACGGACGTTACCGTCGAGGCGACGAAGATCCTCACGGGCAAGGACCTGACGGCCGACGCGTTCACCTTCGGCCTGTACGACCAGGCCGGCAACGAGGTCGCCAAGGGCACCAACGACCGGGGCGGCAAGGTCGAGCTGGCCGTCAAGAACCTGAACCTGGGCGAGTACGACTACACGCTCAAGGAGGAGAAAGCCGGCCAGACCGTCGACGGCGTGGCCTACGACGCCAAGAAAGTCAAGGTCCACGTCAAGGTAGAGCAGAACCAGGGCGACAACAACAAGACGAAGGTGACCGTCACCTATGACGGTGCCGCTACGGCTCCCACCTTCAACAACACCTACGACGCAAAGGGTTCCGTAATCCTGACGGCGACCAAGACCATCAAGGTTGCGGACGGCTTCGACCACACGACGAAGCCCGCGGACGGCGAGTTCACCTTCGACCTGAAGGACGCTGCCGGCAACGTGCTCGACACCGCGAAGAACGATGCAAACGGCAAGGTCAGCTTCACGCGCGAGTTCCAGCTCTCCGACTTGGACGGCGCCGCGAGCAAGGACTTCACCTACACCATCGTGGAGCAGCCGGGCGCGGAGCCGGGCATGGTCTATGACAGCCATCCCCTCACCTATACGGTGACGGTCACGGACGGCGGGAACGGAGCACTGAATGCGAAGGCGATCGTGACGAGCGCATCCGGCTCGGATACCTTCACTAACACCTACCAGCCGGCCGCGACCGGCCTGGCCCTCGGTGCGCAGAAGAGCTATGTGAAGAAGGACGACAACACGCCGATCGTCCCCAAGTGCGGCGAGTTCACCTTCGATGTGTACGAGGGCAACCTGACGGCTGAGCAGCTTGCCGGGGCCAAGCCCGTCCGGACCGCGACCAACGGCGCGGACGGAAGTGTTAACTTCGACGCCTTCTCCTACGCGAAGCCGGGCACGCACGAGTACACCATCGTGGAGCGGAAGGGTGATCTGGCCTACGTGACCTACGACGCCGCGGTGCACCATGCCGTGGTGACGGTTGCGGACAATGCCGGTACGCTGCAGGCGAGCGTCGCCTACGACGGCACGAATGTCACGAAGCCCAGCTTCACCAACACCTACGAGGCACAGGCGACGGACTCCGGCGCGATCGCCCTCACCAAGAGCGTTGACGTGCACGACGGCAGCTATCAGCTAAAGGCGGGAGACTTCGCCTTCGAGCTGGTGGGGTCTGACGGCTCGGTGATCCAGACCCAGAAGAACGATGCGCACGGCAAGGTTGCCTTCGACAAGCTGACCTTCGACCATGCGGGCACCTTTACCTACACGGTCCGCGAGGTGCAGCCGACGGGGGACGCGCCGGGCGTGCCGGGCGTGACCTACACCGGCAAGACGTACACCCTGACCTACGTGGTGAAGGACAACAACGACGGCAAGCTGGCGGTAGAGAGTTCCACGGCGAAGCCGAGTAAGGGCACCGAGAACGGCGTCACCCCCAACACCATGACGTTTGCGAACAGCTACCAGCCGGGCGCGACCTCCTACCAGATCTCCGGCATCAAGGTGCTTGAGAATACCGATTCGGCCACCATGCGGACGCCCGCCGATGGCGAGTTCACGTTCGCGCTGATTGACGCGGCCACCGGGCAGGAGATTGACCGGACCACGAACGCGGGTATCGCGTTTACCTTCAAGGCCATCTCGTACACTGCGACTGGTTCGCATACGTACCAGGTGAAGGAGGTTGCGGGCCAAGATGGCACCATCACTTACAGCGATGCGGTGTTGGATGTGACGGTGAGCGTGACCGACGACGGCAGCGGCCAGCTGACCGCGACGGCGAACAAGACGGCTGCTGATCTGACCTTCACCAACACCTACACGCCGACGGCAACGACGGCGACGATTACCGGAACGAAGGCCCTGACCGGCCGCGACCTGGCCGAGGGCGAGTTTTCCTTCGACCTGAAGGACGCCGCCGGCAACGTGGTCCAGACGGTGCAGAACGGCGTCGACGGCACGTTCGGCTTCGCGCCGCTGCAGCTGGATAAGGTGGGGACGTACGTCTACACCGTGTCCGAGCGGGCAGGGGCGACGGCGAACGGCGTCACCTACGACACGACGGTCTTTACCGCGACGGTGACGGTGACGGAGAATGCGGAGACGCACGCGCTGGAGGCGCAGGTTGCCTACAGCAAGGGCGGCAAGGCTGCGGATGCGGTGGCGTTCAGCAACAGTTACGCGCCGGCCGCGACTGAGGTGAAGCTGGGGGCCTCCAAGGTGCTGAGCGGCGAGGACCTGAAGGAAGGGCAGTTCTCCTTCCAGCTGAAGGATGCCGACGGCAAGGTGCTGCAGACCGCAAAGAACGCGGCGGACGGCACGGTGGGCTTCGAGGCGATCTCGTACAACAAGCCCGGAACGTACGCCTACAGCATCTCCGAGGTGGACGACGGTCAGAAGAACGTGACGTACGACGCGGCCGAGCACCGGGTAACGGTGACGGTGACGGACGACGGTGCGGGCCATCTGGTGGCGACGGTAACCTATGACGGCGCCGTGGCGCCGGTGTTCAAGAACACGTACACGCCGCCGACCACCCCGCCGACGGAGCCGCCCACCAATCCGCCGAGCAAGTCACCGGTGCCGAAGGAGGAGAAGCCGGGTCTGCCGTATACGGGCGATACCAGCTTGTCGCCGATGGCCCTGGGTGGCATCGCGGGCGGCGCGGTGGTGCTGATCGCCGCAGGCGTTATCCTGCGGCGCCGGAACCGGTAGCTACGGCGGCCGAGAAGGGCTTTGATTGAGGGCGGGTGGTCGCAGGGCGCGGCCGCTCGCCCTTTTTGGTGAAAGGCTATGTTAACCCGCCGTTTGCACGTCCGGCTCCAGATGGAACTCGTACTCCGGCTCCATCATCTTCTTCCGGATCTTTTCGTAGCGCCCGTCGTCGAGCTGCTCGCGCATGAGCGACGTCCTGTCCCCGACGCGTGCGGCCTCGCGCAGCCATCTGAACCACATCAGGCAGCTGTGGAGCCTGCGGGTCGATACGCCCTTGAACCTCTCGAGGAAGTGGCCGAGCGAACCCTGCGCTTCAGCATCCTCTGGACCGTGTCCCGCTCGTACCCGGTGAGCCTGCCGTGGGTCCTCGGGACCGCCCTCGCGGCGCCATTCCCGCCCTTTCCGGACATGGCGTCCTCCGATCTCCCGGGGCCGGCCGATCCGGCCCTCAGGGTATCGGATTCCCAAATTTATCCGTATATGTGCGGATGAATGCGGGAGGCGTTCGGATGAAGTTGTATTCAAGGAAAGAGACTGACCCTTTGTCGCATTCCGTGCGGGTTATATGCAGGTATGCCTGCGCACGCTATCATGTATGGGTTAGACCGCAACTATGTACCTCATACGCGAAGGGATGCGCATGTATCTGAAGATCGACATGTTCTAGCTGGGCTTACCCCCGCAGTGGCGCCGCGCGCCCCATCAACTCTGCCGATTTTCGCCTTCACGCACATAAAGGAGTCCCGCCATGCGCGACAAGCTCGAAAAGATCATTAAGGCCTACGAGGAGCTCGAGAAGAAGCTTTCCGACCCGGCCGTCGCCTCCGACATCAAGGAGTTCACGCGTCTCAACAAGGAGTACGCACACCAGTCCGACCTCATCGCTGCCTCGCGCGAGTACATCGGCGCGCTCGATGACATCGAGGCCGCCAAGGAGATGCTCCGCGACACCAGCGATGCGGACGAGAAGGAGATGCTCCAGATGGACATCTCCGAGAACGAGGAAAAGCTTCCCCAGCTCGAGGAAGACATCAAGTACATGCTCATCCCGAGTGACCCCAACGACGACAAGAACACCATCGTCGAGATTCGCTCCGCCGCCGGTGGCGACGAGGCAGCCATCTTCGCCGGCGACTTGTACAAGATGTACCAGCGCTTCTGCGAATCGCGCGGCTGGAAGACCACCGTGCTCGATTCCAGCCCCAGCGAGGCCGGCGGCTTTAAGTCCATCGAGTTCAAGGTCGAGGGCGACCGCGTCTACTCCGTTATGAAGTTCGAGTCCGGCGTGCACCGCGTCCAGCGCGTTCCCAAGACTGAGTCCCAGGGCCGCATTCAGACTTCCACGGCTACCGTCGCCGTACTTCCCGAGGCCGAGGAGATCGACGTTCAGATCAACCAATCCGACCTGCGCATCGACACCTACTGCGCCTCCGGACCTGGCGGTCAGTGCGTTAATACCACCTACTCCGCCGTGCGCATCACCCACCTGCCCACTAACACCGTGGTGCAGTCCCAGGAGCAGCGCTCCCAGATCCAGAACCGCGAGGTCTGCATGCAGATGCTGCGTG
>OLNE01001898.1_pt1 | contig 14006 bp, 14 predicted proteins | sample 1672431 | NCBI WGS metagenome assembly OLNE01 (sample SAMEA3136685, study PRJEB25190) | human gut metagenome | reverse complement strand
CTGAATCCTAAGGGTATCATGGTAATGCTGGAAGCGGAACACACCTGCATGACCATGCGTGGAATCAAAAAACCAGGAAGCAAAACGATTACTACCGTTACCCGCGGTGATTTCAAGACAGACCGTGAACTTCAGAAACAGTTCCTCTCCATGGTAAAAGACTGATGCATACCGATATGACAAGAGTAAATGCTATCTGGCAGCATCCTCTCTATCAGCAAAATCTGAAAGATCTTATACACCTTGAAGCTGACCGTATCTTCTGCCGTCATACACCGGAACATTTTCTGGATGTCGCAAGACTTGCTTACATATTTGCACTGGAACGAGGACTTAACTGCTCCCGTGAACTTATCTACTGCACTGCACTTCTCCATGATATCGGTCGCGTCAGACAGTATATGGATGGTACCCCGCATGACGAAGCCGGTGTACAGATTGCTGAACAGATTTTATCTGATCTTGCTTTTTCTTCTGCAGAAAAAGAGCAGATTCTGACCGCGATCGGGGAACATCGTTCCTCAAAAGAGGAAACTTCTTCCCTGAGCCGGATTCTTTATGAAGCAGATAAAAAATCCCGTATGTGTTTTCTCTGTCCTGCAGAAAAAGAATGCTACTGGGATCTTTCAAAAAAAAATATGATGATTCAATATTAAAAGGAGAATCTTAGATCATGAAAATCGGAAATCGTGAATTTGATGTAAAAAACAGAACTTATATTATGGGCATCCTGAACGTGACCCCGGATTCTTTTTCTGATGGTGGCAAATGGAATACTATGGACCATGCTCTGATGCATGCAGAAGCTATGATCAAAGACGGTGCTGATATTCTGGATGTCGGCGGTGAATCCACCCGTCCGGGGCATACTCCGGTCAGTGCCGAAGAAGAAGCAGCACGTGTCGTTCCGGTCATCGAAGCACTTCGTAAACGTTTTGATGTACCAATCTCTGTAGATACTTACAAAGGAAGTGTTGCAGATGCAGCTGTCCAGGCAGGTGCCGATCTGGTCAACGATGTCTGGGGGCTCAAATATGATCCGGACATGGCCGGTGTCATCGCCAAACATGATGTAGCCTGCTGTCTTATGCACAACAAAGCCAACACAGAATACAATAACTTTCTCATAGATATGCTTGCTGAAACACAGGAATGTGTCAATATTGCCCGAGGAGCCGGAATCAAAGACGAACGAATCATTCTTGATCCGGGCGTTGGTTTCGGCAAAACATATGAAATGAATCTGGAAACCATGAATCATCTGGAACTTTTTCAGCATCTCGGATTCCCGGTCCTGCTCGGAACCTCCCGTAAGTCCATGATTGGTCTTACTCTGGATCTTCCGGTTGATCAGCGTGTAGAAGGCACCGTTGCCACTTCTGTCATCGGTGTCATGAAAGGCTGTGCTTTTGTCCGCGTACATGATATCAAAGAAAACAAACGTGCTATCCTTATGACTGAAGCAATTCTTGGAAGGAATATAAAATAAATGGATAAGATTGAGATCAAAAACCTGGAGATTTTTGCAAACCATGGAGTTTTTCCGGAGGAAAATATTCTCGGCCAGAAATTTGTTATTTCTGCCACTCTTTACACGGATACCCGAAAAGCAGGTCTGACCGATGAACTGACTGCTTCTATTCATTATGGAGAAGTCAGCCATATGATCACCAAATTCACAAAAGAGCATACTTATAAACTTCTGGAGACACTTGCAGAAAATCTCTGCCAGATGTTGCTTCAGGAGCTTCCGCTTCTCAAAATGATCACTCTGCGTGTTGAAAAGCCATGGGCTCCGGTCGGTCTCCCACTCGAAACGGTTGCTGTGGAGATCACCCGCGGATGGCATACTGCCTATGTAGCCTTTGGTTCCAACCTTGGGGACAAAAAGAAGTTCCTGGATGATGGCATTCAGGGACTTCGCGATACTCCCTCCTGTGAAGTAGAAGCTGTATCTGAATATTTAGTTACAGAACCTTATGGTGGTGTGGAACAGGATGAATTTCTGAATGGTGTTCTGAAGCTCCGTACACTGCTCACCCCGGAAGAACTTCTGGACCGTCTTCACGAACTGGAGGCGGCCGCAAACAGAGAACGTATCATTCACTGGGGACCGCGTACTCTTGATCTGGATATTCTGTTCTATGATAATGAGATCATAGACACTCCGGATCTTCATATTCCACATATTGATATGGAAAATCGTGATTTTGTCCTGAAGCCAATGGATGAGATTACTCCTTATTACAGACATCCTGTATTAAACAAGACCATTCATCAGCTTCTTAATGAACTCCTTGCAAAAGATAATCAGTAACTTTTCATTCAAAAAAACTTCTGAGTCCCGGGATCATACTCCCAGGCTCAGAAGTTTTTTTGCTTCTTCAAGACGTTCATAAAACTGTTCATAAAAATCTCTGTTTTCTTCATATGATTTTGTATAAAAACGGCTGAGCACATACATATTCAGATTTTTGATCAGATCCGCATCTTCCGTCTGGTAAAACACTTCCTGTACATCCAGAAGAAACTGATGCCAATCCCATACAAATTTTTCGTATTGTCTGAGGTCCGGTGTGTCGATCCATTTTTTTACCTTGATCTTGGAACGGTTTTTCTTTGCACATTCATGGATCTGAATGATATATTTAAATCCATCTTCCGTATAATATCTTCCCAGTGGAAACAACCGGCAGAATCCAGGACGAATCTCATGTATGGAGCATCTGCCTTCCTGATTCAGGAAAACGCATTTTCCCTCTGTTCCGCGCATTGCCAGATGTGGCAGAACATTGCCATCAGAAATCCCAAGTTCAAGTACACTCCCAATCAGTTCTTCCGGTATTTTCCGGAGACCTCTGCTCAATCGACAGACATCATACGGATCCAGAAGGACAGAATCTCCCATCCCTGTACAGCAGTCATGACAGCCTTTGCAGTCCTGACAATCTGCTTTGACCATATCATTCGCATCATATAATCTTCCATCTGAAATTTCTTCCAGTGTCACTTCTCTTCTCATAGATTTTCCTCTTTTTACTTATAGTATTTATGCCCTTGCTATTTCTTATGATACAGGACTATAATAGGGAATGTCAATCTGTTGCTGCCAATAATAACCAACAGCAACACAATAATATAATAAAAAACGGAGGAAACCTAAAAATGCGATCTCTCGCAATCTATCTGAAAAATTACAGGAAAGAAAGCATTCTTGCCCCTTTCTTCAAATTTCTGGAAGTTGTGTTTGATCTGCTTGTCCCGGTAGTCATTGCGCAGATCATTGATGTAGGTATCACTGGAAATGATCGCCCGTATATCATCGAGCGATTTTTTATTCTGGTACTCATGGCAGCTGCCGGACTCGCAGTCAGCATCACCGCCCAGTTTTTTGCAGCTAAGGCCAGTGTAGGATTTGCCACAGAACTGAGACAGGCCGTTTACGACCATGTGCAGAAGCTTTCTTACACAGAACTTGATACTCTTGGAACAGATACTCTGATCACCCGTCTTACAGATGATATCAATCAGGTTCAGAACGGTGTAAATATGGGCCTGCGCCTTCTTCTTCGAAGTCCTTTTATTGTATTGGGTTCCATGGTCATGGCCTTTACGATCAACACACGTTGTGCATTGATCTTTGTTGTTGCTATTCCGGTGCTTTTCCTGGTTGTATTTGTGATCATGTACCTGAGTATTCCGCTTTTTGGCAAGGTACAGGCACGTCTGGACGCAGTTACAGGACTAACCCGTGAAAACCTGACCGGTGTACGTGTCATCCGCGCTTTTTGTCGCGAAGAAGAAGCCGTCCGTGAATTTGATGCCAGCAATGCTCAGCTTACAAAGCTGAACGAATTTGTCGGAAAGCTGTCTGCTCTTCTAAATCCGGTAACTTATGTACTGATCAATATCGCAACAGTCATTCTGATCAATAATGCAGGACTCCAGGTCAATCTCGGAAATATGCAGCAGGGACAGGTCGTTGCTCTTTATAACTATATGGCTCAGATGATCGTTGAACTCATTAAACTTGCTTCTCTGATCATTACACTAAACAAATCTGCCGCATGTGCAAACCGTGTTGCCGATATTCTCAAAGTAAAATCTTCCATGAATCATCCGGTTTCTACTGCCTCCACTGCAGTTTGCGGCGAAAACGCAGTCGAATTCCATGATGTTACTTTTACTTATGCAGAATCAGGCGCACCCAGCCTTTCCAATATCAGCTTTTCTGTCAAAAGAGGCCAGACTGTTGGAATCATCGGAGGTACCGGAAGCGGTAAATCCACCCTGGTCAACCTGATTGCCCGTTTTTATGATGCGACCAGCGGAACTATACAGATAGACGGGCAAAATATCCAGAACTACAGCCAGCATGACCTTCGTGAAAAGATCGGTGTTGTTCCACAACGCGCTGTACTTTTTAAAGGATCCATCCGCGAAAACATGAAATGGGGACGTGAAAATGCGACAGATGAAGAAATCTGGGATGCACTCACGACCGCACAGGCTCGTGAAATTGTAGAAAACAAAAATGGACAGCTTGATTTCAAATTGGAACAGAATGGACGAAATCTTTCCGGCGGTCAGCGTCAGCGTCTTACTATCGCACGTGCCGTTGTAAAGAAACCGGAATTTCTGATTCTTGACGACAGTGCCAGTGCTCTGGATTTTGCAACAGATGCTGCACTTCGCAGATCTCTCCATCAGCTCAGTGGAAATGTTACCACCTTCCTGGTGTCCCAGCGTGCTGCAAGTATCCGTCAGGCAGATCTGATCCTTGTTCTGGATGACGGTGAGCTTGTTGGAAAAGGCATTCACGATGACCTTATCCGCACCTGCGATACGTACCGCGAAATCTATTTCTCCCAGTTCCCGGAAGAACGTGAAAAATACAATACATCAAATACAGCCGTATCCGTTAATGCTTCGGAGGTGACCTTATGAGCAAACAGAACAAACAGCAGACAAATACGACCAGCATGGAAACCCTCTGGAAAGTACTCCGCTTTATCGGAAAATACCGTTTTCTTCTGGCCCTGAGCATTATTCTGGCAGCTGTATCTGTCATCCTGCAGTTATATGTACCGGTACTTTTCGGTAATGCGATTGACCAGGTAGTTGCCAAACGTGAAGTTAATTTCCGTATGATGTGGTATTATCTCAGCCGGATTCTTGTGATGATCATCGTTTCCAGTGTTGCTACCTGGATCATGAATATCATTAACAACCGTATGACCTTCCGTACGGTACAGGATATCCGTGCAAAAGCGATCCGTCATATTCAGGAACTTCCGCTCTCCTATCTGGACAGCCACAGCACCGGTGATATCATAAGCCGCGTCATTGCTGATACCGATATTCTTTCGGATGGTCTTCTGCTTGGATTCACACAGCTTTTCTCAGGAATCGTTACGATCATCGGAACTCTGCTTTTCATGTTTTCTAAGAATATCTGGATCACTTTGATGGTCATTGTTCTGACTCCGCTCAGTTTCTTTGTTGCAAAATTTATTTCCTCACGTTCCTTCCATATGTTCCGGAAGCAGAGTGATGCACGTGGCCGTCAGACCGCACTTATCGAAGAAATGATTGGAAATCAGAAGATCGTACAGGCCTTCGGATACGAAGATAAATCATCTGGACGTTTTGCCCTGATCAATGAAGAATTAAAAGAATGCAGTCAGAAAGCGGTCTTTTACAGTAGCCTGACCAACCCGTCCACACGTTTTGTCAATAATGTCATTTATGCAGGTGTTGCCCTGGCCGGTGCTTTCATGATTCCTGGCGGTTCCCTAACTGTTGGTGGTCTGTCCGTACTTCTTGCTTATGCAAATCAGTACATGAAACCATTCAATGATATCAGTTCTGTCATCACAGAGCTTCAGAATGCACTTGCATGCGCGGCCAGAATCTTTGCTCTTCTGGAAGAAGAACCGGAAAGTGCTGATTCCAAGGACACCATCACTGATGTCAGAGGTGAAGTCAACATCGATAACGTTTGTTTCCGCTACGTTCCGGACAAAAAACTGATTGAAAATTTCAACCTGCATGCAGAACCAGGCAAGCGTATCGCAATCGTCGGACCAACTGGCTGTGGAAAAACAACCTTTATCAACCTGCTGATGCGATTCTATGATGTGACCAGCGGTACAATCTCGATTGATGGTCACCCGATCAATGAAATTTCCCGTCATTCTCTGCGTAGCAGCTTTGGCATGGTGCTTCAGGACACCTGGATCAAAAACGGCACTGTCCGCGAAAATCTCAACATCGGTAAGCCAGATGCAACCGATGAAGAAATTATCGAAGCGGCCAGACGTTCTCACAGCTGGGAATTTATCCGCCGTCTTCCAAATGGCCTGGACACACGCTTAAAAGAAGACAGTCTGAGCCAGGGTGAAAAACAGCTTCTTTGTATCACCCGTGTCATGCTCTGTCTGCCTCCAATGCTGATACTGGATGAAGCCACTTCCAGTATCGATACCCGAACTGAACTGATGGTTCAGGAAGCTTTTGACCGTCTTATGGAGGGACGTACAAGCTTTATCGTAGCGCATCGTCTTTCTACGATTCGAAATGCAGATGAGATTCTTGTCATGAAAGACGGAAGTATCGTCGAACAGGGATCGCATGATGAACTTATGGCAAAGGGCGGATTCTATCAAAATCTGTACAACAGTCAGTTTGTCAAAGTAGCTGAATAATATTCTCTCAAACATAAAAATCCGTCGAAACAGTTTTATGAATTTTCATACATTCTGTATCGACGGATTTTTTTATTTACAAGTATCTTCTTTTCTGAAAATCAGTTCTGCTTCTGTGCAGCCAGATATTCCTCAGTCAGTGCTACTGCATCACGAATACAATCCGGACAACTGCGAAGTACTTTTCCTGTTTCCATGCCTTTCAGTTCCCTGCAAAGATAAGAACCATTCTGTTCCTGGAACTTCTTTACATATTCTTTTACCTTTCTGTAGGTATCACCTTTTGTCAGTCTGCCTTTTTCCGGTTCTCCGACACTGTTTTCCAGTCCGATGATCATCATCATTCCTGAAAGTGCTCCACATACTTCCATCATTCCCATTCCAAGTCCGAAGCCTTCTGCGATCCGGAACATCTCTTCTTCCGCTACACCAAATTCCTGACAAAACGAACAGGCAACTGCCTGTGCACAGTTATATCCCTTATCATGAAATGCAATTGCCATATCTGCTTTTGTACTCATTTTCTTTCCTCCTGCATACTTTATACTTTCGTTTGTTTTTTATCATAACAGAAATATTACAATATATCTACATTTTTTATAACATCATACTGTTTATTATATTGAATAATATTTTTACAAATGATATAATTATTCTTGATCTTATAGTTAAAGGACATATTCTTATGGGCATAACAAATGTGCTGTACAATCGATCGGAATTTCTTGAAAAAGCTCAGGAATTCCTTGATGCATGCGAATCATCTGGCTGGTGTATCATTTCCATCGACATCGAACGTTTTAAATTATTTAATAACTGGTACGGACAGGAAGCAGGGGATATTCTGCTTCAGAATATCAGTCAGTACCTGCTTCGTGTACAGCAGATGAAAGGATATCTGGCTGGCTATTTCGGTGGAGATCATTTCTTTATGTGTATTCCTGATGACGAGCAACTGATCAATCTGATCTACAAAACAATTCGCAGTTATATTGGCATCCACAGTCAGAACGAGGGGTTTCTTCCAATCATCGGTATCTACCCCATTACAGAGAAGCATCCGGATACAGCGACCATGTGTAACAATGCACAGCTCGCTGCTTCCGAGATCAAGGGAAATTTTAATAAACGGATCTGTTATTTCACAAATGAGATCATTGATCAGCTGGAAAAAGAACAACAGATGCTCCACGACGTAAAAGTCGGTCTGGAAAACAAAGAATTTACTTTCTATCTGCAGCCCAAATGCAACAGTATCACTGGTGCAATCGTCAGTATGGAAGCTCTCTCCCGCTGGATCAGTCCTTCCCGTGGTTTTGTTTCTCCAAGAGAATTTATTCCATTTCTCGAGAATAACGGTATGATCACTGCACTGGATACTTATATCTGGGATGCAGTCTGCCAGACTCTGGCCTATTGGAAAAAAGATCATCTTTATGTTGTTCCTATCTCCATCAATGTCTCTGTAGCTGACATTGAAACGATCAATGTTCCTGAATTTCTTCAGGATCTTATCATAAAATATGGACTGACACCCGAAATGCTCCTTGTGGAGATTACTGAGACTGCATTTTCCGAAAATAACATCATTGTAAGAAAAACGATTGATCAGCTTCATCAGTATGGTTTCTGTATTCTTATGGATGATTTTGGAAGTGGTTACTCTTCTCTTAATATGCTCAAGGATGCCAATGTCGATATTTTGAAACTTGATATGAAATTTATTGAAATGAATCCAGAAAACCGCCAGAAAGGTATTCAGATCATTAATTCTGTTGTTAACATGGCACACAAACTGGAGCTTCCTATTATTGCAGAAGGTGTGGAAACTCCGGAGCAGATTGAGATGCTTCATTCCATGAACTGTGTTTATGCGCAGGGATACTTTTTCTTCAAACCAATGCCAGTCGCAGATGCCGAGGATCTTCTCAGTAATGTTCCTCATGAACACTATAATCATGCCCACAAAGCTGTTTCAGATGATACTACTGTAACAGAACCAAAATCATCCGTAGAACTTCTTCATGAAACAACGGTTACACATTCCATTTTTAAGATCCTTGCGGAAAATTTCCTGCTTCTTGCAAGACTGAATCTCAGCAATGCAGAATACGAAATCCTCAAAAGAGATTATCGGCTTCATGGCAAGGAACTTGAACTGGAGCATAATTTTGAATTATACAATCGTCGTATTCTCAACGAAAACCTGATTCATCCCGACGACGTAGAATTATACCGTTCAAGAATCACACTCTCTTCACTGCAGGACATTTTCTTTGGTGGCCATAAACAGCTCACCTATCAGTTCCGCCGTTGTTTGGACAATGATTATATCTCTACGACTATGGAATTTCTCGCCGGCAACAAATGTGATGCACAGAATCCATGGATTGTTGTTATCATTCGCGAAAAAACAGTCTGAGACGACATTATCTGAAAACCTGTCCGATTTTTTGTGCATTTGTCTGTACAATTAGAATTGTATCTTGACAGTCCGCGGTAAAAAGTGCTATTTTAACCTTGAAATTTTAAAAATCATATGACGAGGTGCAAAGACATGCAGGAATTAAAACCTATTAAAGAAGGTAAAGTACGTGAGATCTATGATAACGGAGACAGTTTGATCATGGTAGCAACTGACCGTATCAGCTGTTTTGATGTTATCCTGAACAATGAAGTAACCAAAAAAGGAACTGTACTGACACAGATGTCCAAGTTCTGGTTTGATCTGACCGAGGACATTCTGCCTAACCACATGATTTCTGTTGATGTAAAAGACATGCCTGAATTTTTCCAGCAAGAGAAATATACCGGAAAATCTATGATGTGCCGCAAACTGAACATGCTTCCAATTGAATGTATCGTTCGTGGTTATATTACAGGCAGCGGATGGAAGAGCTATCAGGAAAATGGCACTGTCTGCGGAATCACTCTTCCTGAAGGCTTAAAAGAATCCGACAAGCTTCCTGAGCCTATTTACACCCCGTCAACCAAAGCCGAGATTGGTGATCATGATGAAAATATCTCTTTTGAGCAGAGTATTGACCATCTCGAAAAATATTTCCCTGGCAGAGGACGCGAACTTGCAGAAAAACTTCGCGATAATACGATTGCTCTTTACAAAAAATGCGCTGAATATGCATTAAGTAAAGGCATTATCATTGCAGATACCAAATTTGAATTCGGCCTGGATGAAGAAGGTAATATGGTAATCGGTGATGAAATGCTGACACCTGACAGCTCCCGTTTCTGGCCGGCAGAAGGATATGAACCAGGCCATGGACAGCCTTCTTTCGACAAGCAGTTTGCACGTGACTGGCTGACTTCTCATCCTGGAAACGACTGGACACTACCACAGGAAATCGTAGACAAAACTATCGAAAAATATCTGCAGGCATACAAAATGCTTACAGGCAAAGATCTCGACTAATACAACTTAAAGGAGTGAATTTTACGAGTGGATGCAAGTGACACTTACCAGCTAATTATTCTGATCATATTACTGGCGTTATCCGCATTTTTTTCATCAAATGAAACTGCTCTTATGGCAGTCAACAAAATAAGGCTGCGCGCCCTTGCCGATGAAGGCAACAAACGTGCTGCAAAGGTTCTGGACATTGTTGAGAATCATACCCCCAAAATGCTCAGCGCTATTCTGATTGGAAATAACCTTGTTAATATCACCGCCTCCTCTCTTGCCACTTCACTGGCATACAGTTTTGGCGGATACATGGTGAGTATTGCCACAGCTGCCCTTACTGTAGCCATCCTTATATTTGGTGAAATCACACCTAAGAATTATGCTACATTGAATGCAGAAAAAATCACCCTGCGCTACATTCCTATTCTTAGTTTTTTTATGATGATCATGACTCCATTTATTTTTATTATCAATATGGTGTCACGTGTATTCATGAAATTGCTTCGTGTGGATCCGGATGCTGCTAATAAGGCTATGACAGAAGAAGAACTTCGTACGATCGTAGATGTCAGCCATGAAGATGGTGTTATCGAATCTGACGAAAAGAAAATGATCTACAATGTATTCGATCTGGGAGATGCAGATGCCAAAGATATTATGGTTCCAAGAGTCAATGTATCTTTTGCGGATGTTGATTCTACTTATGATGAACTGATTGATATTTTCCGTGAGGATCGTTTTACGCGTCTTCCTGTCTATGAAAATACACAAGACAATATCGTTGGTATCATCAACATGAAGGATCTTCTTTTGTATGATTCAACCAAGCCTTTTAATATCCGTGATTATCTCCGCAAGCCACATTTTACTTATGAATACAAGGATATTTCTGAACTTCTGGTCGAAATGCGTGAATCTACTTTCAACATCGCCATTGTTCTTGATGAATATGGTGAAATGACCGGACTTATCACCCTGGAGGACATTCTCGAAGAAATCGTTGGAGAAATTCATGATGAATACGATGAAAGCGAAAATGAACTGATCAAAAAGCTTTCCGACCGTGAATATATCGTAGAAGGATCCATGAGTCTTGATGACGTAAATGATCATCTCGGCACTCATCTTGATTCTGAAGATTACGATTCTCTGGGTGGTCTCATCATTGAACATCTGGATCGTCTTCCGGTCGCAGGTGACCAGGTTATTACAGATGATCATATCCGCCTGGTAGTTGAGAAGCTGGATAAAAACCGCATTGAAAGTGTACGTGTGATTCTTCCTGAAGCAACTGAGGAAACAGAATCCGGTGATTCTGAGTCTTCAAAAGAAGCATAAAAAAAGAAGTACTGTTTTGATTTCTTCAGAACAGTGCTTCCTTTTTTATTTTATCAGCATTTGTGTTTTATGCTTCTTTGCTTCATACGGTCGTTCATCTGCCATGGACAATGCATCTTTCGTGGAAATTTTTTCATCCCTGCACATTACAAAAATACCTGCCGATACAGTCACATAATAAGCGTTTTCACGATCTCCATCCATGCTTCCTTCAGCCGCTCCAGTGAATATCCTGCATTGGCAGGACTCGTTGACGGAAGTTTCTGTGCTTTGATTCCATTCACCGGGTAAATGTATTTATCATACAATTCAAAAGCTTTTCCACCATTTGTATAAATTGCCCGGATATCTGCCGTCGCAAGAATTTCCGACAGATCATTCGGAATCACCTCATGAATACTGGCATCTGAAGAGCCTTCAATCTCACAGCTCTGAATCACATCCCATACAGCAATATGATTCGCCAGAAGCATCTCCTTCTTCTCCTCAATTGTCTGAGGCACTTCATATCCCAGAATCCCAGCAAGTACTTTCCAAAAACGGTTTTGCTTATGACCATAAAAAAATTGCTGTTCTCTCGATTTTACAGATGGAAAACTCCCCAGTATCAGGATACGGGAATTCTTGTCATATATGGGTGCTATTGTGTGTTTTATCATAATAACCTCTTTCTCCGCTCACATTAGAACCATTTTACTGCCATTAGTAAAGTGATCTATTCCTCTCGAAGTTCTGCATTCTTATTTTGCCTACATTATAAATATCTGTGTTCTTTTAGTCAATCCGATTATGTCATGTTATATTTTTACTTCACTTCCTGGTTCCACTCCACACCATTCGTGTCTGTCCATGTGTCTTTTCCATCATAAATATGAACAGTATTAGTTCGATTCATATAACGACCATCCACTAACTTATAAACAGTGGTTGTTTCTCTCTGCATATTTATGATTTCAACTACATCCTCTCCAGGATAATCTTCATTTTCCGGAAATTGTACAACATCAATAATTGTTTCAATAGTTTCTACCGGTGAATCACTCCAGGGATATCCTTTTCACTTACCATCTGTTCCAACTTCTGCAAGGCTTTCATATACGCCATCAATCTTTTATACTGCGCATCTCCAAGGCTGTGAATCTGCTTTAAAATCTTAATATCCGACCTGGTAACTTCATAATCCATATCTGCATCTTTATATTCCGGATCAATTCCTTTTCCAGTCAAAAGCTGTTCGGGAGTAATCTCCAATGCATCACATATAGACAACAGACAGTCCGCTTTGGGATTCGTCTTTTTCTTCTTCCAGTCACTGATGTTACTTGTTGCAATCCCGGTCCTTCTTGAGAGTTCCAACTGCGTTATGTTCTTCTGCTCCATCACACAAAAAATTCTTTCACTGATAATCATGATTTTTCCTCCATCAACATTCCGTACATATCCGTATTTATAAATTTATTCATCCGTCTATACGGTTATAGTATCATGCTGCAACTTTTCTTTCAATTGAGATTTTTGTATTTCTGAAATTTGTTATATTCTTCTCTTTATATAGCTCCGTGTACAACTGTCTTATTCTTTCCCTACGAAGATAAAAATCCGGATCAGGCAAATTATCCAAGTCCATTGCTTCCGCATACTTTGCTACCATTTCTCCAATAAAATTTGCTAAATTGCTCCATACATCTCTTTCTTTTAAAACCACTTTATTCTTAACCATAATTAAAATCCCTTCTGACATTGTCATTGAAATCCATCGTATCCCATCCATAGTGATGTTTCTTCACTTCCTGATCATGTCGGCCCATTAGCCTGCGGTTTTCAACAGAATTCTTTCTTCGAACCACTTTGCGGTAGATGCAATTCTACCAAAAACAGGCGTTTTACCAGTAACAAAATGTCAATAGTTTTTTTAATTACTTTTTCAAAAAAGGCAAAAAAATAAAGCGTATAGTTTATTTCCATACGCTCTATCTCGCCTTTCATATTAAATTTTGAATTCTGCCAACTGAAATTTTCATGTGCTCAACAAATTGAATTTGCCGCTATCTCCATTATACCATAATATAATAGCCGTTCGCTTTAGGAAAGCTGCAGATTATCCGGCGTAGTGGAGCAGGACGATGTTCATGTCTTTCGGCCGCCATTGTGGGTTATGCGATTGCCTTGAGGTAAATGAAAAGGGATAGGATCGCGGTAATCGCTTCCGTGATCCAAAACGCATTCCAGACACCAACTGCTCCGAAAAGCCTGCTGAGTAAAAGTGCAACCGGAATGATAAGCACTACATACCGACAAAGGGAAATCAATAATGAAGGTGTGCCTTTTCCAAGTCCCTCCAATGCGCCGGAAGATGTAACGGAAACCGCAGAAACGATAAACCCAGCACCGATGATACGCAGGGCCGTTTCCCCGGCTTGAATCGTTGCTTCTGTGTGGGTAAACAGCCCCATAAGCTGGCTGGGGATCAGAAGGCATATCACTGTTCCAAGTACCATAATGATACCGCTCATGCACAAGACGATCTTATAAATCTGACT
>OLNE01001894.1_pt1 | contig 14044 bp, 5 predicted proteins | sample 1672431 | NCBI WGS metagenome assembly OLNE01 (sample SAMEA3136685, study PRJEB25190) | human gut metagenome | reverse complement strand
GTATACAAATATAAAAAATTTTACAAATATTAGTATACTAGTATGTATTGTGTAACCATATATAAAAAGGGACAGTAAAAATATATTTAAGGAGAGGTAACATGTACATAGCAAACAAAGAAGTTTTAGAATCAAGTAAAGTAAAACCTTTTGGGATGCAAGATAAAGTTGGATACATGCTAGGTGATGTTGGGAGTTGCTTATTATTCAACTTTATAGGAAGTTATTTATTAGTATTTTATACAGATGTATTTGGAATAAGTGCAGCTGCAGTTGGTACTCTTATGGCAGTATCAAGAGTATGGGATGCTATAAATGACCCTATGATGGGAGTTATAGTAGATAAAAGAAAAAGGACAAAAGATGGTAAATTTAGACCTTATTTAAAATATATGGGTATACCACTAGGAATATTTACAATATTAACATTCTTAGTAATACCTAATATGCCACAAGGAATGAAGTTACCTTATGCATATATAACTTATATAGGATTTGGTATGGCGTATACTGCTATAAATATACCTTATGGTTCATTAGCATCAGTTATGACTAATGATCCAGTTCAAAGAACAGAGTTATCTACTTGGAGAAACATATCATCAATATTTGCAATGATACCTCTTATGGTTTTAACACCTAAGTTAGTATTTGATGCTTCGGATGCAGTTTCACCAAAAGGATTCCTTATAGCAGCAGTATTATATGTTATAATAGCTAATATAGGTTACAGACTTTGTTATAAAATGACAACTGAAAGAATTATTAATGAAGTTAAGGAAGATGCTCCAAAAGCAAGCTTGGGAGAAACTTTAAAAACTTTAGGAAAAAACAAGGCTTTAATAGGATTAATATTAAGTTCATTAGGTACTTTAACAGCGATGTTCTTACCAAATGCTTTAAATGCTTATTTATTTAAAGATTACTTCCAAGCTCCAGGACTATTAAGTTTAGCGGGGTTACTTCCAATGGTTGGTACATTCCTTGCAATACCTGTCACAGGTAAATTAGTTGCTAAGTTTGGAAAGAAAAATATTGCTATTTACAGTGGTATAGTATCTATAGCTGCTTATGTTGTATTAGTATTATTCCCAACTAAGAATCCAATGCTATATATAGCATTAATTACAGTATCTGGATTTGGTACAGCATTATATGGTATGATTGTATGGGCATTAGTTGGTGATGTTATAGATTATCAAGAATACTTAAGTGGAAAAAGAGAAGAAGGTATAGTTTATGCTACTTACTCATTATCTAGAAAACTAGTTCAAGCTATAGTAGGAAGTATAGGTGGATTTGCGCTTGCTGCAATAGGATATCAATCAGGTGCAGCCACTCAAGCTCCAGAAGTTGCAGAAAGTATAAGAACTATAATAACTGTAGTACCTTTAATAGGGTTTATATTTGGTACAGTATGTCTTAAGTTCGTATACAACTTAAGCAATAAAACATTAAATGAAGTAAATGAAGAATTAGAGAGAAGAAGAGATCAATAATTATTATAAATAAAAAGGAGTTATCAAATATAAAATGGATCCTATATGGTGGACACGAGAAAAAGCGTGTCTGTCTATATGGGATCTTTTTTTGTACAATATTAACTAAGAGGTGATTATAAGATGAGTAAAAAAATATTTACAGAACAAGAAATATTAGAATTATCTAAAAATAAATATGTAAAAAATGTAACTGCTAAAGGTATAACTTATACTAATGAGTTTAAATTGCAGTTTATTGCTGAATATGAGAATGGGAAAACTTCAAGAGCTATTTTTGAAGATGCAGGATTTGATGTTAATATAATTGGAATTAAACGTATAGATTCTGCTAGTCTAAGATGGAGAAAAGCATATAACGATAAAGGTATTTTAGGTTTAGAAGATACTAGGACTTTAAATTCAGGAAGAACACTTAATAGAGAATTAACTATTGAAGAGATTATCGCTAAGAAAGATGCTGAAATAGAGTATCTTAAAGCGGAGCTTGAATTGATAAAAAAGTTAGAGCTGCAAGAAAGGCAGGTGATAAATAAGAAAATACCTGCATCTAAAATATTTAGACTAATACAAAATTTAATTCAAAGTTTCAATCTTAAAAACATGACGAGACATTTATGTAAAATTGCTAATGTCTCTACTTCAGGTTACTATAATTTTTTAAATAATTTTAAGACTAGAAGTATAAAGGAAAATAAAGATCTTATATCTAAAGAAATTATCTTAAAAGCATTTAACTATCGTGGATATAAGAAAGGATCTAGGTCTATAAAAATGGTATTAGAAAATAAATTCAATATTATAATGAATAGAAAGAAAATCCAAAGAATTATGAGAAAATATAATATTACTTGTCCTATACGTAAAGCTAATCCATATAAGCGTATTGCTAAGGCTACAAAGGAGCATAGAGTAGCTCCTAATAGACTAAATAGAGAATTTAAGCAAAACATACCTGGTAAGGTAATGTTAACTGATATTACATATATGCCGTACGGCAATAATAAGATGGCATATTTATCTACAATAAAAGATTCATCAACAAATGAAATATTAGCCTATAATCTTTCTAATAACTTAGCTATAGATATTGTAACTGAAACTATAAATAAATTAGTTAAACTAAAGTCATTTAAATTACATAAAGATGCATTTATTCATTCTGACCAAGGCTCTCATTATACAAGTCCAATCTTTCAAAAATTGCTTAAAAAATATAACTTGGGTCAATCTATGTCTCGTAGAGGCAATTGTTGGGATAATGCTCCGCAAGAATCATTCTTCGGACATATGAAGGATGAAATTGATTATAAAAGCTGTGAAACAATAGAAGAACTTAAAATATTGATAGATGATTACATGGATTATTACAATAATGAACGTTGCCAGTGGAATTTAAAAAAGCTGACTCCTGTGCAATACAGGAATCAGCTTTTAGTAACTTCTTAAGAACCCTTTTTTTCTAGTGTACTTGACAAAGGGTCCATTTTATGCCTAATCTCTTTTTTTAGATTTTAAAATACATTCTTAATATTCCTAATATAAGAAGGTGAACAGGATAAAACCAATAATTTATAATTTTATTTTGATTACCACGTTTTCCGTTATATGTAAGAACAAGACCAAACCCTAGTATAGACCAAAGTGTTTTAATTAAAGTAAGGTATCCAAGAGCACAACCTATAACAAGATTATTATAGAAAATATAAAATAAGTAGACGATTATTATTGAGTAATGCTCGTAGTCTAATCCAAATTGCATAGATATAAATGATGAAATAAGAATTAATACTACTGATGAGAAATACCATAAAATACTAGGTTTATTTTTTAATTTACTTTTTAGTATGTCTATAATCCATATTGTTATAAGAGATAATGCTAAAGTAAATAAAACATTGTTTGCTCTTGTATTAAAAAATGTGCGGGAGAAAAACATATCAAATGGTATTTCTGATATAACTGCAAATATTAATAAGTTTGCAAGATATTTTTTTCGACTTTTTGTTTTGAAAAATCCTTCAACAATGAAAAATGCGAATAAAGGAAATGCAATTCTTCCAATAACATCAAAAAAATCACTTATTTCTAAAAGTAATCCTCCATCTAAAATAGGATATATTAAAGCTTTGTTTACATGGTCAATTAACATAGATAAGAAGGCGATATATTTTAGTTGTGCACCAGATAGCAATTTTATATTATCTAGTCCCTTCTTTTCAAGTTTTATTGTTTTTATCATAAATTTAATCCTTTCTAAATCTTTTGTTTTTTACAGTATAATATACACAAATACTCATATCAATAATTTTTTATCAGGGAAAAAATGGTTAAAAATATTGTGTTTAATTATAGCTAATATCTACTAAATTTATGGTGAAATTTAGAATATAAAGAATACGTTATAGATTAAAAAATAAATTTATCAAAAAATGTATAATTTAATTGCTAAAAAATGATATAAATGGTAGAATAATGTATAAATTAAATAGGTAAACCTAGGGAAATCTAGGGACACAAAGCTATAGGGACTAAGGTTATTAACTATGTCAGCCAGTTGCCAAAGGGTACATTACAATACTTTTTGTTTTAAACTTAGTATTAATGTCAAGTGTATACTTTTACACGAAACATTAAATTACTAGGCTAGATTTAAGTTACTCTTTTTGAGTAACTTTTTTTATTAATGTACTTCTGAGGAGATTATAAATCATTCGGGAGGAGAAAAATGCATAAAAAAAGAATAGCAGCCTTAACATTGGCAGCAATAATTTTTAACTTTTCATCAAACACTGTAGGAGTTTTGGCTCATGAAGTAGAACAAATTAAGCCGAAACAAGGTATATCAAGTAAAAAGGATGTACAATCAAATCAAGCTAAAGTTAGTAAATTTGATTTACTTAACAACAAAAATTTAGAAAAATATAATAAAGTTTTTAAATTAGACAAATCTAAAATAATCGCAATAAACAACAATGGTGGTAATTATCCAGCATCAGAGCTATATAAAGCTATTGATAATAATTTTAGCACTCATTGGGAAACAGGAAGATACAATAGAGAAGACTTTGAAAATGAAGTGACACTTACATTAGATGAGGTTACAAGTTTAGATAGAATAGTATATGGAGCAAGACAAGATGGAGCAAAAGGTAAAGGTTTTGCTGAGAAATTTGAAATATATGCTTCACTAACAGATGACCAAGATGACTTTACTTTAGTAAGCCAAGGTGGATACTCAGGTTCTACTGGAGATATCGTAGAAATAAAATTTGAAGAAACTAAATTTAAAAGAATAAAATTTAAATTTAAAAAAGCTAATCAAAATTGGGCATCAGCTTCAGAATTTATGCTTTATAAAAAAGATACACTATCTGAAACTATAAATGATTTATTTACAGATGGTACTATGACTAAATTAAAAGATAAATACAACAGTATAGATGTAATAGATAAATTGGAAGATGAAGTAAATAAACATCCACTAAAAGATGATTTAGAATATGCAATAAATCTAGCAAAAGAGATATTACAAGGAGACAAAGATTATTCAGATAGAATTTTTACGTTGACACAATATGGAGATACTCATGCAAAAGCAAGAAATACATTAGGAATGTCTAGATTTGGAACAGATTTACAATCTACTGGTATAGTAGCGAAACCAGGAGAAGTATTCAAAATTTATGTTGAGGCTCAAGAAGGTGCACCCCTTCCTAAAATAGCATTTACCCAACAAGAAGGACATTATAATAATTGGAAAAGAGAGTATCAATTAAAAAGAGGGCTTAATGTTATAACAGTTCCTGAAATTTATAATAATTCATGGACAAACAAACCTGTAAAAGGTGGTGCTGTTTATTTAATAAATAAATACACATCAAGTGAGCAAGGAAAAGCTCCAATAGTTCGTATTGAAGGTGGAGAAGAATTTCCTTTATTTAATGTAGGAGATGATAAAGAAGCTTTTTTAGAAAAACTAAAAGCTTATAAAGTAAAATTAGAAAAAGACCCTGAAAATACAGTTGATATATATGAATTTAATACAAAAAGATTTATGTATACAGGAACAACAAAAGCTGCATATCAAGTATATGTAAATGAAGGTGTTGATGTTGATGAAAGTGTTGATGTTTGGAATAAACAAATACAAGATGCTTTTGATTTTGCTGGATTAAAAGATGATAAAAGTGATCCGACAAATGATTCTACAAATGTTAGAACAACAGTAAGATTAATGCAACCATATGGAGCTGCATATGCTGCGGGAGACCATGTTGGTATTCAAAGACATATCCAGGAAATAGCATTAAGAACAGACCAAGATAGTATTAATAGTATACTTTGGGGGATGATTCACGAAGTTGGTCACCAAATGGATATATCATCTAGAGAACTTGGTGAAATAACAAATAACATGTTTTCAAATAATGCATATATGAAAAATAATGCAGGCGATAGAGTTCCATATAATGAGTTATACAATTTATTAGCTCCAGATGATTCATCACAAAATTTTGATGATATTAGTTATAGCCAAAGATTAGGGATGTTTTGGCAACTACAATTAAAGAAAGATACATATTGGCCAGAACTAGAATCGCTTTATAGAAAAAGAAAGCCAAGTGTTAGAAATGAGCAGGAAAAAAGAGATACAATAGCATTGTATTCATCAGAAATTTTAAATATGGATTTAACTAAATATTTTGAAAAATACGGATTTAAAATATCTGATAGTTGCAAAGAAAAATTAAAACAATTCTCTAATGATTGTGAAAAAATCTGGTACTTAAATGGAAATGCATTAAGTTATAAAGGGAATGGATTTGAAAATAAAAATACAGGTTTAGATGTTTCTTTATCAAAAACTGATGCAGGTATAAGGCTTAATATGGATATAAACCAAGATATGAAAAATGACTTACTTGGATTTGAAATTATCAAAAATGGAAAAGTAATTGCATTTACTACATCAGGTACTTATACAGATACTAAAGCTAAAGACACAAATGAAAACATCGAATATGAAGTTGTTCCATATGCATTAAACTTATCAACGGGAGATAAAGTTCAGTTAAACTCATTAAAACCAAGTATAAGTGTTCAACAAAAGAAATTGACATTGAAATTAAATGAAAAATTTGATGCTAAAAGTTATGCAAAAGCATTTACAAATGAAGGCGAAGATATAACAGAGTCATTAAAAGTTGAGAGCAATGTTGATACTACGAGAGGTGGAAATTACGAAGTAAAATATATAATAACTGAAAACAATACAAATATAGAAAAAATAATGAAAGTTGAAGTGGTAAGTGATTACGATTATTTATCAGATTTTGAATGGAAATCAGCTACAACTTCATGGGGAACACCAAGAAGAAATTCTAATATACAAGGTAGAATAAATTCAACAACTAAAAAATTTGAAAAAGGTTTTGGAATTCATGCAAATGGAAAAATAACTTATGATTTATCTGATAAAGAATATGATAAATTTGAGGCGTTAGTAGGTATTGATTCTTCAGCTATACAACCAAATAATAATTCAAGTGTAACATTTAAGATAATAGCAGATGGAAAAACATTAGCAACTACAAATGTTATAGGATATTATGATAATTTAGCTTATATAAGTGTACCAATATCGGGTGTTAAAGAATTAATAATAGAAGCAAATGATGGTGGAAATGGAAATACAGCAGACCACTGTATAATAGTTAATCCTAAATTAACTACAAACAATGGTAAACCAAAGATAACTGCAAATGAAAAGTTCTTAAAACTTGGTGATACATTAGATGAGATGAAAGATATTAAAGCATATGACCAAGAAGATGGAGATTTAACAAAAAATATTACAATTGAATCAAACAACTTTGTTCCAAATAAAATTGGTAGATATGAAATTGTATACAAAGTAAAAGATTCAAATGATAATGTTGCAATACAAAAAGGATATGTAACAGTATCGGAAGATTATGTAGTTAAAAAATCTAAATTTGGTAAATTTAATAATTTATCATCGTATAATGATGAATTTAAATTACCTATAGCATCTGTAACAAATAACGCAGGTCATTATGGAAATAGTAAAATAACTAATGCAATAGATGGAAATATAAATACTCATTGGGAAACTGGTAATCAAAATAGCGACACATTTAAAAATGAAGTTATATTTGACTTGGGAGAAGTTCAAGAAATAAGTAAAATGGCATATGGTGCAAGAAGAGATGCGTATAATAAAGGTTTTGCAACAAAATTTGAAATATATGTATCTGAAAATGAATCAGGGGATGATTTTTATTTAGCAGGAAGTGGATCATATTCTGGATCACCTAATGACATTGTACAGTTCGACATGAGCAAAGTAAGTGCAAGAAGAGTAAAACTTAAATTTGTAGAAGCTCGTGAAAATTGGGCAAGTTTAAGTGAAGTATCATTCTATAAAGAAGATAAACTAGCTGATAAAATGTCAACTTTATTCAAAGATGAAAATAAAACAGATGTATCAGAAAATTACAATACTTTAGAAAAGGTAGAAGAATTAAGAAAAGAAGTTGAAAATCATCCAGCATATGAATTATTTAAAGTTGAATTAGATAATGCTGAAAAGATAATAAAAGCAAAATACCCAACTATAAAAGTTGAAGATGTAACATATGTTAAGAGAAAAAGTGATTTTAACTTAAAAGATGGCGTTACAGCTAATGACCAAGAAGATGGTAATATAACATCAAAAGTTACTATATTAGATGATGGTGGTTTCTCTTCAGATAAAGTAGGTGAATACACTGTAGTATATAAAGTAATTGATAAAGATTTAAATTCAGTTACAAAAGAAAGAAAAATAATAGTTTATGGAAAAAGTGAATATTTATCAGATATGAACTGGATATCAGCACAATCAGGATGGAGAAGTGTTATAAAAGATAAAGCAGTTGGTACAAATGATAAGATAAAACTTAATATTGATGGAAGTGTTAAAACTTTTGATAAAGGTTTTGGTGCAGCAACAAATGCAGAAATAGTATATGAATTAGAAGGTCAATATGATTATTTCACTACATATGTGGGAACTGATAAAAACTTTGATATGGATAGCACAACTATAAAATTTAGAATTCTTGCTGATGGAAAAGAAGTATATAAATCAGATGTGATTAGAAAAGATACACCAGCAGAATTTGTTAGTTTAGATATTAAGGGAGTTAAAAGACTTGTCTTAATAGCAGATGATGTGGATGGAAATTTAGTAGGTGATTTTGCATCTTGGGCTGATACTAAATTATATCAAAATTATTCAAAACCTGTAATAAAGGGTGATGATGTAATAGTATTTAATACAAAAGAAAAAGTTGACTTACTTCAAGGTATAGTTGCAACAGATTATGAAGATGGAGATATAACTTCAAAAGTTAAAGTAAATACGGATTATAGTTATGGCAAATTTGGTGTATTTGATGTTGTATATTCTGTAACAGATAGTGATAATTTAACAACTAAGTTCACTAGAAAAGTAGCAATTACAGAAGAAGAAACTTATATATCTGACTTAAAGTGGAAATCTGCAACTATAGGTTCGGGAGCCATAGGTATAGATAAATCAGTAAGACAACAAGCAATAAAGATTTTAAATGAAGATGGTTATTATGAAACTTTCACAAAAGGTATAGGAACTCATGCTTATTCAGAAATAGTTTATAATTCAAGTGGATATGATATATTTGATACTTGGGTTGGTATGGACCAATATGTATCAGAAAGAGATGATGCAAGTGTTCAATTTAAAATATTTGTTGATGGAAAATTAAAAGCTCAAACAGGTGTTATGAAAGCTAATACACCAAAAGAACGTTTAGTAGTAGATGTTAGAAATTCTAGTGAAATAAAATTAGTAGTAGATGTGGCAACTAACGGAAATAATTGGGACCATGCCAATTGGGCAGATGCAAGATTTAGAAATGTGCCACAATTTAGTACAGTTCAATTGGAAAAAGCTCTAAAAGAAGCAAAAAAATTAGATTTAAACAATTACACTGAACAATCTATAGAAGTTTTAGAAAATGCCATAAAATTTGGTGAAGATGCTTTAAATTCAACTAATCAAGAAGTAATAGATAGTGCAGTTGAAAGTTTAAACTCTGCTATAGATTCATTAGTAGAATTAAACTTAAATAAAGTAGTAAATATAAAAGATGAATATTTAAAACAAAGTATACAAAAAGAGCTTAATACATCAGGTGAAATAACAATTGGTCAAATGAGACAACTTGTTTCACTAAAAGTATCAAATGCTGAAAGTTTAGAAGGATTACAATATGCTATAAACTTAGAATCTTTAGATATATCATATAATGAAATAAGGGATTTATCACCACTAAAAAATCTTAAAAAATTAACTGATTTAAAGGCAAATCCTCTAGGAGGCTTAATTTCTGGGCGTGTTTATGCTGAAGATAATAAAGCAAAAGTAAGTTTAGATGTTATAAATAGAAATGGTGAAAAATTACTGCCAACATCTGTAGTAGTAAAACATAATAAAACCCATGAATACACTACTTTAGATATAAATGATTGTATGGACAAAAATGGAGTAGTAACAATAGATACAACAGGTTTTGATTCATATATATATACAATTTATTTAGTATATGAAGATAAGGTTGACAACTATACGTCACAATTTATGTTTATGCTTGATAATATATAATATTTATATAAAAGGGCTATCGCAATTGGTGATTAGCCCTTTTGATTAAAACTAATTAGGAGAAGGGTATGTTTAAGAAAAAAATAGCATTATTAAGTTTAGTATCAATTATTTCAAATTTTTCATTGTTTACAACAAATGTTTTAGCATATGAAATAAAAGAAAATTCAAAAAAAATTGCATCAACTGAAGTAATTAAAAAAGATAGTTCGAAAAATAAAAAAACAAGTAAAGCTAAAAAAGTTATTACTGTAGCTCAAAATGGAAATACCCATGCAAAGGCAAGAGATAATTTAAAAATGACTTATTTTGGTACAGATTATCAATCTACAGGAATAGTTGCAAAGCCAGGAGAAGAATTTGTTGTGTATGTGCAAGCTGAGGAAAATGTACCACTACCAACAATTGCATTTAGTCAACATGAAGGATTTTATTCAAATTGGGTGAGATGGTATCAATTAAAGCCAGGTAAAAATGTTATAACAGTACCAGAAATTTATAGCAACTCATGGGAAAAGAAAACAGCAAAAGGTGGAGCTGTATATCTGCTAAATAGATATACAAAAGAAGAACAAGGCAAAGCTCCAGTTGTAACTATTGAAGGTGGAGAAACTTTTCCTTTATATAATGAAGGTGACGATAAAGAACAATTCTTAAAAGAATTAAAAGAATATAAGAAAAAATTAGATGAAGACCCAGAAAATACAGTAGATTTATTTGAGTTTAATACAAATAGAATACTTTACACAGGAACAACATCATCAGCATATAAAGTATATGTAGAAGAAGGGGTGGATATAGAGAAAAGTACAAATAATTTAAATAGCCAAATTCAAGAAGCTTTTGATTTTTCGGGATTAAAAGATGATATATCAGACCCATCAAATGACTCTACAAATATAAAAACAACAATAAGACTTATGCAACCATATGGATTAGCATATGCTTATGTTGATCATGTGGGTATACAAAGAGATTATGAAACATCAATGCTTAAAACAGATAAATCAAGTCTTGGGTCTGTACTATGGGCGACTGTTCATGAAGTTGGTCACCAAATGGACATAGATGCTAGAGCATGGCCAGAGATAACAAATAATATGTGGGCAAACAATGCTCATATAAAACAAGGTTTTGATGATAGAGTTAATTATACTTACATATATAAATATTTAGCTCCAGAAAAATCTCTAAGAGGATTTGAAGAAATGGACTACTTCCAAAAGTTAGGGATGTTTTGGCAATTACAATTAAAAAAAGATACTTATTGGGCTGAATTAGAATCTTTATATAGAAAAAGAAAACCTAGTCCAAATAATTATCAACAGAAAAAAGATATACTTGCAACTTATTCTTCAGAAGTATTAAATATTAATTTAACTTATTACTTTGAAAAATACGGATTTGATTTATCAGATGAATGTAAAGAAAAATTAAAAAAATATCCAACATCAAATGAAAAATTATGGTATTTAAATAGTAGTGTAATGAATTATGAAGGGCAAGGATTTGATAACGTAGATACAAACTTAGATGTAACATTATCAAAATCAAAATCTAATATAAAGCTAACTATGAATATAAATAAATCTATTAAAAATGATTTACTTGGTTATGAAATAATAAAAGATGGAAAAGTAATTGGGTTTACAACAGAAAGCTCTTATACAGATAATGAAGCAAATGATAATAGTAAATATGAAGTAGTTCCTTATGCAAAAAATTTAACAACGGGAAGAAATGTTGAAATAAGTTCATCAACACCAAATATAAGTTTACAACAAGAAAAAGTAACTTTAAAAATTGGAGAAGATTTTAATGCCAAAGATTATGTAAAAGGCTTTACTTATTTTGGTGATGATATTACTTCAAAAATAGAAGTTGATAGTAATGTAAATACTAACGAATGTGGAACTTATACAGTAAAATATACATTAACTAATGAAAATACTACTAAACAAAAAAGTATGGAAGTTGAAGTGGTAAGTGATTATGACTACTTATCAGATCTTTCATGGGAAAGTATAAAAACAGATTGGGGAACTCCAAGAAAAAACGGAAATATTCAAGGTATGACTCATGGACAAGTCACTAAGTTTAAAAAGGGTATAGGAATACATGCTAATGGAAAAATAACGTATGACTTATCTGACAAAGATTATGATAAATTTGAGGCTTTAGTTGGTATAGATACATCTATAGGTCAAAATGAACATTCAAGTTTAAAATTTAAAATATTAGCAGATGGAAAAACTATCGCATCTACAAATATGATGAATTATGAAGATAATTTAGCTTATATAAATGTGGATGTAGCTGGAGTTAAAGAATTAGTAATTGAAGTTAATGATGGTGGCAATGGAAATACATGTGATCACAGTATAATAGTTAATCCTAAGTTAACAACAAATAATGGTAAGCCTAAATTTAAAGGTGATGATAAAATAGCATTTAATATAAATGACAAAATAGACTTACTTAAAGGAATAAGTGTAACAGATGCTGAAGATGGTGACTTAACCTCAAATATAAAAATGGAAACAGATTATATTGAAGGAAGTACAGGAATATTTAATGTAAATTGCTCTGTAATAGATAAAGATAAAAATAAATCAACATTTACAAGAACAGTAGTAGTTTCTGAAAAAGAGACATATTTATCTGACTTAAACTGGGAATACGGAACGATTGGTTCAGGATATATAGGAAAAGATAAATCTGTAAGAGAAGAAACTATACAACTTTTAAATGAAAATGGAACATATGAAAAATTTAAAAAAGGTATAGGAACTCATGCTTATTCAGAAATAGTTTATGACTCAAGCGGATATGATGTATTTGATACTTGGGTTGGACTTGATAAATTTGTATCAAATCAAAATGCATCGAGTGTTATATTTAAAGTTTATGTAGATGGCGAACTTAAAGCACAAACAGATGTGATGAAATCAAATTCACCAAAAGAACGCTTAATAGTAGATGTTAGAAATTCTAAGAAAGTAAAATTGGTAGTGGAAGAAGCTGACAACGGAGATACTTGGGACCATGCTGATTGGGCAGATGCTAAATTTAGAACATTTTCAAAATTTGATTCAACAGAATTAGAAAATACTTTAGTTGAAATAAAAGATAAAAATCTTAAACTAAGTATACAGCAAGAACTTGGTTTACCAGGAGAGATAAGATTAGGAGATATGAAAGATCTTGTTTCATTAAGTGTTAAAAATGTTAAAAGTTTAGACGGACTACAATATGCTATTAATTTGAAGTCATTAAATATAGAAAATAATGAAATTAAAGATTTATCACCATTAAAGAACCTAAAGAAACTTACAAATTTAAAAGCCAATCCTCAAATGATATACGAAGATTTGGTCTTAGCAAAAGATAAAAATGTATCTGTTGATTATAACATCTTAAATAGAAACGGAGACAAATTAACTCCAACATCTATATCTATAAAGGATAACAGAACTTGGGAATATACAAATTTAAATGTTAAAGACTGTATAGATGAAGATGGAAAAATATCATTTAGTACAGAAAACTTTTACTCAGGAATACATACTGTTTATCTTACATATGAAGATAAAGTTGATAACTATACAACAAATATTACATTTATAGTTGATACTAGAGAAAGATAATTGAAGTAAAGATTTTATTTAAAAACATAGAGAACAATTCTTTTATAGGAATTTGTATAACTCTATGTTTTTTATTCCTGAATTGTCAATTTAAATCAGACAAATTACTTATGAATCACTAAGCAACTGGAAGTAAGCTTTCAAATCCAGTTGCTTCTTTTATAACCTCATTTGGTGTTTTATAG
>OLNE01001889.1_pt1 | contig 14066 bp, 7 predicted proteins | sample 1672431 | NCBI WGS metagenome assembly OLNE01 (sample SAMEA3136685, study PRJEB25190) | human gut metagenome | reverse complement strand
CCACGCTCTGTGTTGCCAAGCTCCGTAACTTCTTCAACATCACACGGAACAACAGGAGCGATGACCATCTGACAGATTCTTTCAAACGGCTCAATCTCATAAGGCTTGTCCGAAACATTGCAAAGACCTGCGCAGATTTCTCCACGGTAGTCGCTGTCAACAACGCCCACACCGTTTGAAAGGCAGATGCCGTGCTTGATTCCCAGACCGCTTCTTGCATAGAGAAATGCGGCAACGCTGTTGTCGGGAAGTTCAATTGCTATACCTGTAGGAACAAGCACAAGCTGACCCGGATTGATTGTGATTTTTTCGTCAATGCAAGCATATAAATCCATACCGGCAGAACCGTTTGTGGCTCTTTTCGGGATTTTTGCATTGTCTTTTACCTTTTTTATTTTAACAGTCATAGTTTACCATCCTTCATTTCCTGCAAAAATTTGCAGGAATTATTCATTACTGTTTTTATTTTTCTCTAAAAAAATTATTTATTGCAAAAATGTAATTATAAATCTCTGTTAAACGGAAAAATCACTTTTTCCACAAAACAATAATGATTATTTTAACATTTTCAACAATCTAATTAACACCTCGGCGGTACAGTCCATATGTTAATTTATCTTTCAACATCGGATAAAGGCTTGATTCGTTAAGACTTTCCACGGTTTCCACATAGTTTTCAACACTAAATCTTAAAATGTTGAAAGATGTTAAAAGTGTTAAATTTTGTTTATCCGGAACGAAAAGCAAGTCACAATTCAGAACCTCGGTACAGTTTCCGTCGCATTTCAGTAAAAATTGTTTGCCGAGTCGGTCTTTCATTTTTGAATGATTTTTGCAAGTTTTGCAGTCTATACCTGCGCCCTTGACAGGACAACTCCTGCAAAGCATAAGAGGAAGGTAGCCGTAGCTGATAATTCCCCTCGGAATGTTGCCTCCGAGTGCGTTAATTCGCTTAAAATCGAGTTCAAAACTGAGTTCTGCGTCCTTGATTCCGTATTCCTCCGCCCACAAAAGGTCGAGAGTATTTACAAAATTCATTCCGAAACCCGAATGAAGTGTGAAACCGAGATTTTTGGCAATGTATAATGCTCCGAGATTGTTGCACAACACATCGGATATGCCGATTTCTTTCATCTCGGAAAGCTTTTTTGCAATCGTATCTTCCCGTCCGAACATTCCTCTCGGAATTTCAACACCGATGTTAAAGCCCTCGTTTTTGAGCCTTACAAGCTCCCTTTTGTCGGCAAAAAGAGGAACAAAAACAAGCTCGCATTTTTTAAAAGCATCGGAAAGCTTTGTCTGAGTCACTCTTGCACGGGTGGATTTTTCCACAGGCGGTGTGAATTTAGGAAAAGTTATTTCGTAATCACGGTTGATTTTGTAGTTGTGAACAACACTTCTCGCCGAGTCGAGTTCGTCAAGAACATCTCTGCGCAAGGAATTGATAATTGAAAGCGGAATAGAAATGTCATCATCAATATTTATGTTCACATTGGTGGGATTATATGCCGTTGAGCCTGTTTTTTCAAGCTGTTTTCTGCACTTTTCCGCATCAATCGGTCTGTTGATTGCTTTTTCGGTTACGGTATCTGCAATCTTTCTGACGGTGTGAACTCCGTCAGAGGCGACTAAAACGGGATTTTCGCCGAGTTTTGCCGTAAAATCAAAAGTTATTTCAACATTTCCGATTTCGTCCTTGTAGGAAGAACGGATTGCCGAAAACAGCTTTTCATCGGCAGAAACAACATCCGATTTTGTTCTTGTGCCGAACATATGACTTCCCGTTTTGCCGATGTAATATGCGTCTGTAAAGCCTGTTCGTGAAAAAACCCCTCTGAGCATCTTCTGAGTTTTGTCGCTAATAAAACCGAAATCACGCTGTTCAACACACGCTCTTACTGCGGCTGAAACATACTCGGGGCGTTTCATTCTGCCCTCAATTTTAGCCGAGGCAACTCCCATATTTTGAAGTTCGCCGAGGTAATTTACAATACTGTTGTCTTTAAGACTTAAAGCGTGACCGCCTTTTTGATTGTTTACGGAAAACGGCAGTCGGCACGGCTGGGCACAGGAACCACGGTTTCCGCTCCTTGCGCCAATCATTGCGCTGAGGTAGCATTGTCCCGAAACGCACATACACAATGCACCGTGAACAAAAACTTCGAGTTCAACCGGAATTTCACAGCATTTTTCAATCTCTTTTTTGCTCATTTCACGGGCAAGAACAACACGCTTGAAACCCATTTCATAAAGTGCCTTTACACCGGATGCGGTGTGAATGCTCATCTGGGTTGACGCATGAAGTGCAAGGTCGGGAACAAGCCTGTGTGCAAGCCTTGCTACACCCATATTCTGAACAATGAGTGCGTCAACATCAGCCTCTGCGGCTGAAATTATGGCTTTTTTCAGCTTTTCAAGCTCGTCATCGAACACAATCGTATTGATTGTGACATACACCTTTACACCGTGAATGTGACAGTATGCCGTTGCTTTCTTTAGTTCTTCATCATCAAAATTTTTGGCAGATGAACGGGCGGAAAATGCCTTTTCGCCAAGATACACTGCGTCTGCTCCGCTCCTTACGGCGGCAATTACACTGTCAAAGCTTCCTGCCGGAGCAAGTATTTCTATCTTTTTCATTTCTTATCTTCATCAAACAGAGAGAACTGCGTCATTGGAACATAACCGAGAAGTTTTTCATTACGCAATTCCTGTTCTGTTTTTTTAGCCTCGTTTGACAGAACATTCACGGGTATATCATCTGACTGCTCTGTCATGTTATTTTTTGCATCTGAAGCCTTTTTTTCCTTTGGAACTGAATTTTTTTCAGGCTCTGATTTTTCAGATTCGGCTTTTTCTTTGCCTTTCTCAACACTTTCGAGCTTTTCTTTAAGCTGTGAAACCTCGTGTCCGAGAACAGCGAGTCTTTTTTCAAGCTCTTTATTATTATTTATAAGTCGAGTGTTATCGTTCATGGCCTCCGTAAGCTTTTCTCTGTATTCCTTGCAAAGCCTGTTAAGATCATTTGTCTGCTGAATAATTTTGTCGGCTTTTTCAACATAATCTTTGTTCTTTTTAAGAGCCTTGTTGCGGTCATCGCAAAAGTTAAGCGCCGCAAGAACCGCACAATCACGGGTATCAAGCTGCTTTGTGCTTTGGGCGGCCTTTCTTATGTGAGAAAGCACCTCGTTTGCTACCTTTTGAACATATTTTTCATCATCTGTTGTGATAAGTGAATAACTTCTTCCCTCAATCTGAACACTTACTCTCTTTTTCTCCATAGGAAATGCATCTCCCTTTTATAGCTTTTTCGTCCTCGTTTGACTTCTTTGCATATATAATCATTTTACATTATAATATAAAATCGGAAATAATAAAAGAGCAAAGAGAATATTGTTTAAATATTTTTTCATTCGTAGGCAAATTTGGCGATTTTATGCTGTTTACAACTTAATATCGGTTGAAATATTTATTCTCTTATGATAAAATAATCTTTGCGTCATTTTGGCGGATTTGTCTTAATTTCCGATTAACAGGGCATAACCGCCAAAACAAAATTGACATTTCGGAATATATTATTATGGGAAGTGATTATATGCCCGTACCGTTTGATTCACGAAAAATTTACTATCGTTCACCGTTTGGTGCGGTTGAACAGGGTACCGAGATTCATTTCAGAATTCTTTTGCCTAAGGCGGAGCATACACAAAAAGCACAGTTGTGTGTAAAATATGATTATGACTGCAATTGGGAATTTACCGAGCTTATCTGGTGTGGTAAATTTGACGAGGATACCGAAATTTGGGAGTGCGATTTTACTCCGAAAAAAATCGGACTTTATTGGTATAACTTTAAGCTTACTGGCATTGATAAAACAAGATATGTTATTCCGTCCGATCCGTATAAGGTCAGCACCATTGAAGACTATATGGGCAGAAGCTGGCAGATTACCTGCTACAAAAAAGGCTTTAAAACTCCCGGCTGGCTTGTCGGCGGAATTATGTATCAGATTTTTCCCGACCGTTTTTATTTCAGCGGTGAAGAAAAGAATATAAAGCGTACCGACTTCAAACGCAACAAGGATTGGTATGCTCTCCCCGAATGGAAACCCGATGAAAACGGAATGATTAAGAACAATGATTTCTTTATGGGCGACCTCAAGGGAATTACGATGAAGCTTGATTACCTTGAAAGCCTCGGTGTAAGCTGTATTTACCTTAATCCTATCAGCGAGGCATACTCAAACCACCGCTATGATACGGGCGACTACTCAAAGGTTGATCCGATTCTCGGAACGGAGGAAGATTTTAAGCACCTTTGCGCAGAGGCTAAAAAGAGAGGAATACACATCATAAATGACGGTGTTTTCTCTCATACGGGAAGTGACAGCGTTTACTTCAACCGTTACGGCAAATACGGCAAGGGCGGTGCGTATAATGACAAAAACTCACCGTATTTCAGTTGGTATAAATTCAACGAATGGCCGAACAATTACCAAAGCTGGTGGGGCTTTGATACTCTGCCTGAGGTTATTGAGGAAACTCCGTCATTCAACGAATATATCAACGGCAAAGACGGCATTGTCAGAAAATGGATGAAATGCGGCAACTCGGGTTGGCGACTTGATGTTGCAGACGAACTTCCCGATGTGTTCATTGAAAATCTGCGCAAAGCCGTTAAGGACGAAAATCCGAACGCCTTTCTTGTAGGTGAAGTGTGGGAGGACGCAAGCAACAAGGAAAGCTACGGTGCAAGAAGAAAGTTCTTGCTCGGCGAACAGTTTGACTCCGTTATGAACTATGTGTTCAGGGATGCAATTCTCAACTTCTGCAAAGGTCAGCACGGCAAATACACAATGGATCTGATTATGAGCGTAATTGAAAATTATCCCCGTCCTGTTCTCAGAGTGCTGATGAATTCACTTTCGACTCACGATACTGAAAGAGCAATCACAGTTATGGCAGGCGAACCGCTTGACGGCAAGGACAGGGAATGGCAGGCTGACACTAAGCTTGATGACGAGCATAAAAAACTCGGTGTAAAGCTGCTCAAGGTTGCAAGTGCAATGCAGTTTACTCTCCCGGGATTTCCGTGTATTTATTACGGTGACGAGGCAGGAATGGAGGGATATCGTGATCCGTTCAACCGTTGCTGTTATCCGTGGGGCAAAGAAAATAAGGAACTCATTGAATGGCACAAAAAACTTGCCGATGTTAGGAAAAGCTGTTCGGCATTGTGGGACGGCGATTTTATAAATGTTCTTTCGGAGGAAAGAAGAATTTCATACATCCGCCACGACAAAGATTCCGCTATTTTCTGCACATTCAATCTCTATGATTATGAAGTCGAGGCAAAAATGCCGCCCGGATATGCAGACGGCAAACCTGTTTTCGGTTCAAAGATTGAGAACAGTATACTCACAATTCCGCCCATGTCCGCAGAATTTGTAGTTCTTGAACTCGGTACATGATATATGTAATGTAAAACAGAATAAAGTATAATTACAAGCGACAGAAATTAAACTGTCGCTTGTTTTTTTGCGGTATTTATATGTTTGTTATATTTGATTTACCGACTTACTCGCCTTCCGTTATCGGCGGAATAAAGCATTCTATCGCACTGCGAAGCTTGGGATGACGAATGACAAAATGGATTGCAGGCGTTTTTCCTTTGGACACCATCACCCATTGTCCCTCGTGAATTATAATTTTCAAATTTTGAAACGCGTGCGCCGTACTGCACTTTAATGTGTAATTCGGGTTCTGCTCCGCAAAAGCCATTGATTCTTTCAAATGGGCAGTATATTCCTCTTCGTTATACGGAATATCCTCTTCACAAAATATACCCGAAAGCTCCAGCATGGGAGGACTTTTCGTAAAATTTTCCTGTACAAAATCAGGTATCTCATCTTCAATTCTTTCGTTTTCAAGAATTATTTTTATTCGCTGTCTTTGTGTTTTTGCGTACTCTTTTATCTTTTCTTTTAGCTCTGCATTAATATTGTTCCGTGTAAGAATACGGTTGAGAAGTTCATCGCTTATTGTATACAACGGCAAAGAGGACAGAATACTGCGGCGTTTGCCTGCTGTTTTTGTATCGGCAAGAAGAAAGGCATTCAACTCATTTTTTCGTTCACTGCGGTAAATTTCCATCAAGGGATAGGCATTTTTCAGCATTTCCTCGGCTCTTTTTCGGTAATATTCCACCTCACGCTTTACCTTTGTCAGATAGTATTTGCCGTCGGAATGATATCCGGCAACAGCTTCGCCCGAAAGTGCGGCGATTCCCGACACCTTTAAAAAATGCAGAAAGACATCATTCGGAGCATTCTTGAAATAGTAGGGAGAAATCTGCCCTGTCATATACATCGGTATCCAGCTTTCAAGACCAAGCATCATCTCATCAAAAGAACGGTCAAGATTATGTATTTGATGAAGATGCAGTCCTTTTTTTAGCATCATCGCCATACCGAACATCCATTTTTTTGGGAACTCCGGATCCTTTGCCATTTCCTTCATCGGCATATCGCTGTACATTATCACAGGGGCTGATGATTTTGAAAGCACGGTTGATTTCAAAAAATCAAGCTCGCTCTCCATCATTTCTTTTATACCGAAATATGTCTTGGAGGACGGAATCTGAAACGGTACGGACGGAACTTTCAGCTCATCAAACTTGATAACCCTGATATATTCGTTCAAATCGAAGTCATCCAGCTTGCTTAAAAATTTTGAAACGCCGTTGCCTTCGGCTTTTTGCACAGGCTGTTTCAAAAGCCAGCTTTTTATTTTTGCGTATCGAACCGACATATCATAAATTTCATCAATATCACAGCCAATCAATTCTGCAACGGCACCGATTTCGGACTGCGTCTGCATTGTTCTTGTAACAAAGGAAGCAACCGCAGATGCAAAACGCTCGGCATCTCCGGGCTTTCTTGAGCCGTTACGAATGCGAAAAACAGCAGACGCATCATAATTTGTGTACTGACACAACTGTGTCAGATTGACATTGAGTGCAGAGAGAAGTGTGTTGAAATTTTTCCGCAGTAACTCCTTGTCTGTGGATACAAAATCATCGCAGCTTACAAACGCTTTTTTCACAGCGTCAGCGGTGATTTGTAACTTTCCTTTTTGTGCGGAAATCTGTGACAGCGCACAGCATAAATCCTCAAAAGGCTTTGTTCCAAGCTCGGGTACTCGTTCGCCGTTTCTGTATCGGCTGAAAGATGCCGCAGAAATGCCGGATAAATTACAGATATCTTTTCCCGTACAGGACAACTGCTCGATATAATCGTTTAATTTTTCAGAAAATTTCATAGATATCACTCCAAACGAGTTTGTTTTTAACAATGTTATAAGAGTATATTACAGAATAATTCCAAAATAGTCAATTGACTTTTTTGGAATTATGGTAAAATTGTGCGTAAAATATGCTAAAATAATGGTGAAATCTTTGACAGGTATACGGGGTTGTGTTCATCACAGCCAACCTGCCAATATGGCGGTAACGGACGGTAATAATACCAAACGGATACAGCCAAAAATATTTTATGCGGCATTAGCCGTTGAAAGGAGAAGATGAATATGAAAAAAACAAAACCAAAAAAGCTGTTGACTGTTCTGCTGACCTTGTACTTGGCACTATCCATTGTGCCGATTACGGTGTTTGCGGATTCTGGATCGTATGCTGTTAAATTTTACCCTGGAGATTATGGAACCATGACTAAAAACGACCAGATTCCGTTTGTATATTATGGCTTTGACGATGATGTTAACAAGCCCTACTACTACAAGCTGAATGTATCCGAGGCAGAGACTCTCAGTTTTGCCAGCAGCATCATCAATGTTCTGCTTCCAAATTCAGACTATGAGTTTGCTTACTGGAAATCCGATGCCACCGTCTACCAGGTCGGCAGTGGTACTGCCATTCCGGCCGGCACCGCTCTTTCCTCTGATCAACTACAGAACAAAATTACCGTGAAAAGTGATGTGACGTTCACGGCTCACTTTAAGCAGATTTCTGAGTATCCTGACGATTCAGTAATCACCTCTGCCACTGTCCAGAATGTGAAATTCAACTATCAGCCGGGTGATGCCCCACAGGCAACGGCAGAGGTATATAATGCCGATGCCGATAAATATGAAATCGCTTATGAATGCTGGCAGGAATTCGAAAACAACGAACCCGTTGCCGCCTGGTATTCCGATAACGGCTCACATGGCTCTCTGCCGACCATCACAGAATTTGAAAGCGGCAAGCGTTATGTGTATTCCCTTATGCTGAAGCCGAAGGATGGATATTCCTTCAACAGCGAAACCACCGTTACAGTGAATGGGGAAAGCGTAAAGTCAAGTCTGAGTGGGGAATACCTGTATGTCCCTGCTGTTAAAACGATTACACCGACCAAACAAAACAGCACGCTCACTGCCGTCGATGTTGAGAATGTGAAACTCGACTATCAGCCGGGTGATGCCCCACGGGCGTCGGCCAAGAAGGCAGGCACCAATCAGGACAAATACGATATTCTCTTTGAGTGCTGGGAGAAGAATGAGAAAGACGCCAATGACAGCATGCACACGGTTGGCTATTGGTATTCCGATGAAAGCTGCTATTCGGACGGCGATGTTCGATTCAGCACCTTTGAAAAGGGCGGAAGATACGAATATTCCGTGAAACTTCAGGCGAAAGACGGCTATACCTTCGACAGTAATTTGACAAACAAAGAAAATGTCACATTGAACGGAGCAAGTCTGCCGTCCTCTGCGTGGGTCATGGTGATGGATGATGGAAAAACCTGCCTCATTCAATATGGAACAGAGCTGCGCCCCGGTCAGGCTGTAGAGAAAATTGACTTTAATGCTCGTATCAACTTTATTGCCGGCGACAAACCGAGCTTTATGACCAGTGCCGTGAATCCGTTTATTGATCTCGACCATGAGCGTTGGGACGGCAGTGGCTATGGCATTACCTCCAGCGACTTCTGGAACGAGCGTTACAACGGCAAGCTCATTACGGAATTTGAAGCCGGAAAGAGTTACACCTATGGCGTATATTTCAAGATTTCCGACTTGGGCATGGAAGAGGGCTACCGCTTTGATAAGAACACAAAGCTCTATATCAACGGTAAAGAAATCACCCTGACACCTGATCAGATCAGTGTAGACGATAACGGCGAAACCATTTGGTTCAGCAATGTATTGACCATGACGCCGACCACCGTGAAAGTTATTGATGTGGTGGAGATCAACGGTGTCACCGTCAGCTTCAAGGATGGCGACAAGCCCGTTTTTACCGGCAAGAGTCCCGAAGGCGTGAAGTATGCATACAATTGCGAGTGGTGGGAACTGGACAGCAAAACCGGTGCGATTTCCGCAGATTTCTTCAGCGGCGCTTATGAAAACAAAATCACCGCTTTTGAAGCCGGGAAGACCTATCATTACGGTGTGTATGTGAAAGCTGTGGGCTATGTTGAAAGCGAAAATACCACTTATGTATTCGGACCCAACACCAAGCTGAAGATCAACGGCGAATTTGTGAATTATAAGCGCTATGAAGGCGATGCCAGCGATGGTTCTGACGGTACTATGTGGGTTCTCACTGATCTGACAATGACTCCTGCCGCAGACGGACATACACACAAGTACGGTACGGAATGGAAGCATGATGAAACAAATCATTGGCACGAATGTGAGTGCGGCAACAAGGCTGACATAACGGCTCACACCTTTAAATGGATTGTTGACAAGGAAGCCACGGCTACCGAAAAAGGCTCAAAGCATGAGGAATGCACCGTCTGCGGTTACAAAAAAGCTGCCGTTGACATTCCGAAAATTGATTCTCACAACCACAACTACGGTACGGAATGGAAGTATGATGAAACAAACCATTGGCACGAATGTGAGTGTGGCAACAAGACTGATATAACGGCTCACACCTTTAAATGGATTGTTGACAGGAAAGCCACTACTGCCGAAAAAGGCTCAAAGCATGAAGAATGCACCGTCTGCGGTTACAAAAAAGTTGCCGTTGATATTCCTGCAATCGGTTTTGAAAGCAGTTCGGATGACGAAGCAAATAAGCCGACAAACACCGTTTCTTCCGAAAGCAGTTCTGCTGACCAACTAAACAACACGGCAAATACTGCCTCACCGAAAACAGGCAATACCGATAATATGATTTTGTGGATTGTCCTGCTGGTTATCGGCGGCGGTGCATTCATTACCGCAACGGCTGTTGACAGAAAGAAAAAGTAAAACAAATAACAGAACAGATTAAACTATAAGGCGGCTATCGAAAACGATAGTCGCCTTGTCTTTTTGCAAAATTCATTTTTAATTTGCGTTTGTTGTTATCTGGGTTGCATTTGCCACATAGCTTTCATACTCGTCAATGCCCCAGTTTTCTTTTACTTCATCAGAGATAGGAAAGGTGCGAAACAGCATTGTACTGCGTTCACTGTCTGCCTTATCCTCATTGGTGCTGAGAGCATAGACATTGCCGTTGTACCACATCTCATTTGTATTTTCAAAGGTTGTAAGATAGAAAATATCCTGAATTGTATCAACCTTATTAATGCCCATTCCGCTTACTGCGGCAGCCATTACGGCACTTTTCATCAGAATTGTATCGCTGTTATTTTTCTCGTTTTCAATCGAAACAAAGTTGCTCATTGTTGTTCCGAGACCTATATTCATAATATAATTTGTCTTTGTTTCAACAGAGGCTGTGAAGTTGATTTTATCGGCATTGTAGTAATAATACTGATACTCCGTTCCGTTTGCGTCATTCTGAGGACTGCCGAGCATTTTCCAACCCTTTGGATTAATCATATCAAGATTACCCGCCTCTTTGAGCATTTCGTTGTAATTATACGTAAATTCTTCAAGAGTGATTGCGTAGCACATTCCGTTTACATTTTCACTTTCTTTGCGAATGTTCGGATTTTCTGTTACCTTTGCCTCATCAAGAGTAGAAAATTTATCGGGCGCATCTACTACACCCGAAACATCGGCATTCTTCTTGTCAGAACAGCCGAAAAGTGAAAGCATGAGAATTGCCGCTACAATCAGAACTAAAGTTTTTTTCATCAAATCACCAGATTTTCATATGTGTCAAAAACTCCACTTAAAAAAGTGGAGTTTTCTTATTTTTATCAATTATTCTTCCGTATTTTCTTCGGTTGAATCAGAAGTTTCACCCTCGTTATTTTCGGAAACTTCTTCTGTAGCCGCTTCTGACGGTTCGCCGTTTTCTGCGTTATCTTCGCTCTCGGCTGATTCATCATCTTCACCGTCAATGTGAGGAACACGGGCGATTGTTACAACCCTGTCGTCACCGTTTACTTTCATTACGGTTACACCCTTTGAAGGACGGGCGCAAACACGAATTGATTCGGCGGCAATTCTGATAATAATGCCTTCTTCCGAGATGATAATAATATCATCGTCAAGGTTAACCACCTTGATAGCGGCAACATCGCCGTATTTTTCCGTGTGGTAGTTGGTAAGACCTTTACCGCCACGGCTTTGAATACGGTAATCATCGGGACTTGAAAGTCTGCCGTAGCCTGTTTCGGAAACTGTGAGAACAAGACCGCCCTCACGGACAACACTCATTCCGACTACGCAGTCGCCCTCTTTGAGAGCCATTGCCTTAACACCTCGAGCCTGTCTGCCCATTGCACGAATATCGGTTTCGTTAAAGCGAATAGCCATACCCTTCTTGGTGGCGATAATAACCTGACTGTTGCCGTCGGTCATTCTTACCCACGCAAGTTCGTCACCCTCGTTAAGTTCAAGAGCGATAAGACCGCCCTTTCTTGAGGTATTGTATGCATTGAGTTCAATACGCTTGATAATGCCCTGACGGGTGACCATAACAAGGTATTTTTCCTCGTCAAATTCAGGCACTCTTATCATTGAGGTTACCTTTTCGTCGGGTGAAATCGGAATCAGATTTGCAATATTCACACCCTTTGACTGACGGCTTCCCTCGGGAACTTCATAGCATTTAAGGCGATAAACTCTGCCCTTGTCGGTAAAGAACAGAACATAATCGTGTGAATTGATTACGAACATTTCAGCCGCAATATCTTCTTCACGGCGTGACATACCCGATACACCACGACCTCCTCTGCGCTGAATTTTGTAGGTATCGGCAGAAAGACGCTTTACATATCCAAACTGTGTAAGTGTAAGAACGCACTCCTCCTGCGGAATAAGATCCTCAATATCAACCTCACCGCTGACAGCACAAATTTCTGTCCTTCTCGGGTCGGCATATTTATTACGAATCTGCATAATTTCTTCTTTTACGATTTCAAGCTGTCTTGGCTCGCTTGCAAGAATTTCGAGATATTCTTCAATCTTTGCGTGGAGGGCTGCAATTTCATCCTCAATCTTAGTCTGCTCCATATTTGTGAGCTGACCAAGACGCATCTGAACGATAGCCTGAGCCTGAACATCATCAAGGCCGAAACGCTCCATAAGACCTGCTTTTGCGCTTACAGTATCCTTGCTGTTTCTGATAATTTTGATTACCTCGTCAATGAAGTCAAGCGCAATCTTCAAGCCCTCAAGAATGTGGGCTCTGTCACGGGCTTTTTTGAGGTCAAAATCAGTACGACGACGAATAACCTCAGCCTGAAATTCAATATAGCATTGGAGCATTTCCTTGAGTGAAAGAATTTTAGGCTCGCCGTCAACGATAGAAAGCATAATTGCACCGAAGGTTGTCTGCAACTGTGTGTATGAGAACAGCTGGTTAAGAACAATCTGAGGTGAGGCGTCTCTCTTGATGTCAATTTCAATGTGCATACCCTTACGGTCGGAATGATCCTCGATATTTGAAATACCCTCAATTCTCTTATCCTTTACGAGATCGGCAATGTTTTCAATAAGTCTTGCCTTGTTGACCTTGTACGGAAGCTCCGTAACGATAATTTTATATCTGCCGTTTTTAGCTTCGATAATTTCAGTCTTGGCTCTTACGGTAATTTTTCCTCGACCTGTTGCATAGGCGGCACGAATACCGCTTCTGCCCATGATAATACCGCCTGTCGGAAAGTCGGGTCCGGGCATACACTCCATAATCTCTGCAAGCTCGGCATTGGGATTGTCAATGAGAGTGCAAACTGCGTCAATTGTTTCACCGAGGTTATGGGGCGGAATTTCGGTTGCCATACCAACAGCAATACCGCTTGAACCGTTTACGAGAAGGTTTGGAAAACGGCTTGGAAGAACAGTCGGTTCTTTAAGACGGTCATCGTAGTTCGACATAAAGTCAACCGTGTTTTTTTCGATATCCGTGAGCATTTCAAGAGAAATTTTACTCATTCTTGCCTCTGTATAACGGTAAGCGGCAGGCGGATCACCGTCCACCGAACCGAAGTTACCGTGACCGTCAACAAGCATATATCTCATGGAAAAGTCCTGTGCAAGACGAACCATTGCGTCATAAACCGAGGCGTCACCGTGAGGGTGATACGAACCAAGCACCTGACCTACCGTGTCGGCACACTTGTGATACGGCTTTGACGGATCAAGACCGATTTGATTCATTGTATAGAGTATTCTTCTGTGAACAGGTTTCAAACCGTCTCTGACATCGGGCAACGCACGGGAAACAATAACGCTCATGGAGTAGTCCAAAAAGCTTTTTCTCATTTCATTTTGCAGATCGACATCAATAATTCTCGAATTCTTGTTCTGATTCTGTTCGTTATCCATATTCTTTCCTCGCTTTTCAAGCTCTTGTTACTGTCTGTTCAATAATTTATAATAATGTTATTTTGCGTTTTTGGGGGTGGTTTAGTGTGTGATTTTGTTTTTGCTTAAAGTAAATTGTATTTTTATATAGCAATGTTATTTTTAATCTGTAGTGGAGAACCTTGTTCTCCCTTTCGTGTGTGTTGCACACGATTTCACTCAATGCGTAAAAATTTAATACACAGATTAAATCACTTCAAAACATATGTGTAAACAAATTCATTCATCAAGCGGGCGGATGATATCTTCCCGTCTGAAATATAGTCGCAATGCGTTGCACATAAATGTGCCGCCTTT
>OLNE01001884.1_pt1 | contig 14096 bp, 13 predicted proteins | sample 1672431 | NCBI WGS metagenome assembly OLNE01 (sample SAMEA3136685, study PRJEB25190) | human gut metagenome | reverse complement strand
CTTCAATTCTTTCGATCATCAGATCAACTAATTTCTCAATATCTGTTTCTACTGTATAAGCAGCTCCTGTCCATTTTCTTGTTCCCTCTGTAAGAAGCTCTCCCATTTCTGAAGAACCGGAAACATATGGATCAACACCAAGGAATGTATCAATACCGGTACCTACTACATAGTTACCGATGGATACAGCTTTTTCAGACATCCACTCAGGAGCACATCCAACTACAGGAAGCTGATTGATCTGAAGACCTGCATCTTTTGCAAGTTCAGCAGCAAGGATCATCATACGGGAAATATCTACGCATGATCCCATGTGGAGTACCGGTGGGATATCAGCCAGTTCACAGACACGTTTCAGACCTGCACCGCAGAGATCTTTTGCAGATTTGTCCATAAGACCTGCTTTTGCAGCTGCCTGTGCAGAACATCCGGAAGCAATGACAACGATATCATTGGCGATACATTTCTTCATCAGTTCAATATGTGCATAGTCAGGACGGATCTTAGGATTGTTACATCCAACCATAGCAACAGCACCACGGATAACACCGGAAGTGATGCACTCAAGTAATGGTTTTGTTGTTCCTGTCTCATCAACCTGAGAGTTTGTAACACCGTCAAGAACCTTAACGATTGCTTCTACGGAATAACCAACTGTAGCTTTCTGTTTCAGCTGTGGGATATGTACAAGTTCAGGTTTTCTGTTCTTGAAGTTGTCAATAGCCATCTTGACGATTGCTTTTGCATTCTCTCCTGCTGTCTCAGCATTGAATCTGATAAATTCAGCATCAGGCATCTGAGCGATCGGAGAAGTTGTGATAAATTTAGTATGGAAGCATTTGCTTAAAGGTCCTAATGCAGGGAAGATACACTGAACATCTACTACGATCGCTTCGCAGGCACCTGTCAGTACTACATTCTCCTGCTGCAGGAAGTTACCGGCCATCGGAACACCGCGACGCATAGCTACTTCGTTTGAAGTACAGCATACACCGGAAACAGTGATTCCTTTTGCTCCTACAGATTTTGCATAATCGATCATTTCTTTGCTGTCTGCATATTCACAGATCATCTCAGAAAGGCTCGGATCATGTCCGTGTACAACGATGTTTACATTCTCTTCAACCATTACACCAAGGTTAGCTTCAGTGTCAATTGGCTTCGGAGTTCCGAATAAAACATCAGAGAACTCTGTTCCCATCATGGAACCGCCCCATCCATCAGCCATACCGCAGCGAAGAGACTGTTTTACAAGTGCTTCCGGAAGAGAAGAACATCCCATATGAGTCATATGCAGGGAACTTGCAACCTCACGGTCGATAGCACGTGGTGCGATTTCGTTCTCGATCAGTTTTTCTTTCTGTCCTTCCGGCATTCTGTCAAGGAATCTCTGATATCCGAATGGTTTACCATATTCCATCAGACCGATCTCAGCCATCTCATGAGCCAGATCATAGATATCTTTTCCTTCTGTTTCTACGCCCCATTCTTTAGCGATACGGATCAGTTTTTCAGGATCTTTTACCTGATAGTTTCCGCCTTCTTTTGCACAGTACAGTGTGTGGCAGATTTCACGACCATGATCGGAGTGAGTAGCTGCACCACCAGCTGTGAATTTCAGGAAGTTTCTTCCTACGATACCGTGTGCGTCACATCCGCAAACTCCTCTTGGAGCCTTCGGTGTAATACGGCATGGTCCCATAGCACAGATTCGGCAACAGACACCCTGCTCTCCGAACTTACAGTGTGGAGTCTGGTTTTTTACTCGAAACTGCCAGGCATCAGCGCCTACCTTTGCGCCTGTTTCCAAAAGTCTTTCGGTAGCAGCTTCAAATTCTTCCACTGTAGTTAATTTGAATTCACTCATTATAGACCTCCTTTAATTTGTACATGAATGAGTTCATGTATTTTAATATATTTTCTATATAATAACCCTCCAGACAGAACCCATCCCCGCCCATGGGTTATTTTCCAGTTAAAAAATATGCTGTTTCCAGCACACATGCCCTGCTGTCTGTTAAACAGCAAGGCTTTTTAAAGATTTAATTTTTTTGCAATTTCTTTCAGTGCAACCTTCACCGGATTATCCTCTGGAAGAGTTACTGTCGGACGTCCTTCACAGTCATATTCGTAAACAGTTTCATCCTGCGGTACAACGCCAAGAAGATGAAGCCCCTGTTTCTCGATTTCTTCTTTGATTCCGTCATTCAGTTCACCCTTCGGTGCACGATTTATAATCAGTCCTACTTTCTCCGGATGCATATTGCATTCGTCGATCAGTTTTGCAATTCTTCCAACAGCCTGAACTCCTCTTCTGGAGCAGTCGCTGACAAGGATTGCTGTCTGCATGGATGGAAGGACACCTCTGCTGATGTGTTCCATACCTGCTTCATTGTCTACTACAATATATGGATAATGGTTCTGATATTTTGCAAGCTGAGCCTGAAGAAGTCCATTAACATAGCAATAGCAGCCTTTTCCCTGTGTTCTGCCCATAACAAGCAGATCAAAGTCGTCTTCTTCTACCAGTGCATCCTCAAAACGCATTTCGGCATAATCAGCCTTGGACATTCCTTTCGGAATCGGACTTTCTTTGACAAGCTCTGCCTGTGCAATTTCCTCTCTGACATCGCCGAGTGTGGTCTCAACCTCAACACCGAGGACTTCATTAAGATTGGAGTTTGCATCTGCATCAACTGCAAGGATCGGTCCTTTGCCCTGTTCGCAGAGATACTGGATCAGCATTCCGCATAAAGTTGTTTTTCCAACGCCGCCTTTTCCGGCAACGGCAATTACATGTGCCATAATAAAAGAGTGCCTCCTACTCTGGTTTTGTTTTATTCACAGCTGAGCTTTACAATGCTGTTTGCCAGGTCAACCATAAGGATGTGACCTTCGATCACTCTTTCATCCCCCATGATATCTCTGAGTATGATTTTGTTACCGTCTACGTCGATTCTGGATACATTTTTGAAAATCACAGAATCATCACTTTCTTTGTATACTGTTGCTAAACACATATTCTCGCCTCCTGAATCATGTCTTGTGTTATGTGCTGCTTGTGAATCGTTTCATCACCCGGCGATTCTCAATCCTTCATTTCTTCTTTGACTAATGTCAGAGCAAGTCCCAGTCGCATATTTCCCTTCTGGAAATCAGCTACTGCTTCTTTGATTGTTTTCGCTGAGCTGTCCAGACCCATCTTCTGAAGGTTGTCTGCCATCTGATCAAGTTCTGCTGCATGATGTTCATTGTGCTGCAGCATATAGGTCAGTAAAGCAACTGTTTCTTTCTTACAGTCTCCACCTTCACAGGATCCGCAGTGTTCACCGTTTGAGCAGTCTCCATGAGAATGTGCGTGTTCTCCATCTCCATGTGTATGAGCATGTGTATGAGTCACACCATCCGCATGTGTATGAGCATGAGAATGCTCCGGTGTATGTTCATGTCCGTGCTGGACAAGATTTCCATTTTCATCTTTGATAAGATGCATATCTGTCTCCTTTCTCCGGTTCTACCTCCGGAACGCCTCCAAACAGGCGCACTTATGACAAGAATTTATCAATTAAATTCATTATACATCTTTTATTTGGGTTTAGCAAGGATAACATATGAAAAAATAGCCAAAAACCCACGATATTCTTTCGTTTTTTTCCACAGTTTTTCACGGTAAAGTATTGTCTTACAGGAACACCTGCTGTTATACAAATAACGTTTTTGTCTTTTAATTAACAAAGCTGTTATTTACAGGTTTTCTGTCTTGTATTACTTTTTTAACAAATTTGATTTCCATATTTCATAATTATATGGTATAATAGACAAAAATTTTGATTTATCAGTCAAGGAGGATTTATTTTGACTACTTCTGTATTTTTAAATAACGACAGTACCATGCCTCTTTTGGGACTTGGTCTTTACAAAACAACAGATCCTCTGGAAGCAGAGAACGCGATTGCAGCAGCTGTTCAGAACGGATACCGTCTTCTGGATACAGCTTCCGCATATAAGAACGAAGAATTTGTCGGACGTGGAATTGCCAAATGCGGCATTCCGAGAAAAGAACTTTTTGTTACAACAAAAATCTGGAACAACGCTCAGCGTCTCGGTGATGTATCAGGCGCTTTCCAGCGAAGTCTCGACCGGCTGGGTCTCGATTATATCGATCTCTATCTGATCCACTGGCCGGTACCCGGCTGTTATCTGAACACCTGGAAGGAAATGGAAGGTATCCTCGAATCCGGACGCGCACGTGCCATCGGTGTCAGCAATTTCGAGATCCGTCATCTGGAAGAGCTTCGCAAAGTTTCCGGCATTGTTCCTGCAGTGAACCAGATCGAGTGCCACCCGCTCTGTTATCCGAAGGAACTGATCGAATACTGTCAGGAGAACGGTATTCAGGTACAGGCTTACGCCCCTCTGGCCAGAGGTGCATATCTTGACAATGATATTTTATGTGTTCTCGGAACTAAATACGCACATACTCCTGCACAGGTAGGCCTCCGCTGGGCAGTACAGAAAGGAATCTCTGTCATTCCGAAATCTGTTAACCCGGAACGTATCGCTTCCAACTCCAGAATCTTTGATTTCACGATCGATCAGGAAGACATGGATCTTCTCGATACACTGAATCAGAATTTCCACAGTGCTTCTATTCCTGAAGATCTGAGAGATATCGCTTTCTGACAGGATCCACGTCTGTCAGCAATTGCAGCAATGACATAATTATCAACATAAGTTTTCATCAGACTTACTCAACGCAAAACGGCCGGCCCATTCCTGGACCAGCCGTTTTTGATATATCTGTTTTATTCCCACGGAAGCATCGGTGTTTCTACCTTTTTGTCACGGATCATCAGATCACGAACTGCATCTGCTGCAGACTTGTCTTCAAAAAGCACTTTGTTTACTTCCATGATAATCGGCATTTCCACATCGTATTTCTCAGCCAGACTCTTGGCTGCTTTCGCAGAATAAACGCCTTCTACAACCATTTTGACTTCATCCATTGCCTGCTGCATGGTATAGCCCTTGCCCATCAGATAACCGGCTTTTCTGTTACGGCTGTGTACGCTGGCGCAGGTAACGATCAGATCTCCTATTCCGGAAAGGCCATAAAAAGTCTCTATATGCGCGCCCATCTTTGTACCAAGACGTGCGATTTCTGCAATTCCTCGAGTGATAAGCGCTGCTTTGGTATTATCGCCATATCCAAGTCCGTCAGCGGTACCTGCCGCAAGTGCAATGACATTCTTAAGTGCCCCGCCGAGTTCCACTCCCAGAATATCCGGAGTTGTATACACGCGGAATACGGGACTCATAAAGATTCCCTGCAGGTATTCTGCTGTTTCTCTTTTTTCCGCACTGACAACACATGTTGTAGGAATTTCCTTACCAACCTCTTCCGCATGACTTGGTCCGGAAAGCACGCAGACATTTGCTGCCGGAATTTCTTCGCTGATGATCTCGCTCAGCGTCATCAGGGTGTGTTCTTCCACTCCCTTTGCAACATTTACAATGATCTGTCCTTCTTTTACAAACGGTGCCATCTGCTTTGCGGTACTTCTCGTAAACGGAGACGGAACTGCAAGAACAGCTACATCCACATCATCCAGACAGCTCTTGAGATCTGTTGTGATCTCTACTTCTTCCGGAATACGTACTCCCGGAAGTTTGGAGGTATGCTCTCTTTTCTCATTCAGCATCTTCACTTCTGCTTCCAGAGCTGACCACAGTTTTACCTGATGTCCGTTCTTATGCAGCAGCAGAGAAAGTGCTGTTCCCCAACTTCCTGCTCCAAGTACATTTACTTTAGCCATTTGTCCACCTTTTAACCTTTCTTTGAACTGGATTTACCCAGAAATACTTTACTCTCTGTTCCGTTCGCAAGGCGAACGATATTGGCTCTGTGTCTCCAGAATGCCAGGCAGGTAAGAAAAGCCATCACGCCATACATTTCCATTGTATGGCTTCTGTCCATACCATAGCCGCCCATCTCACCACGTACGATCAGCGCAGCCAGAGCAATCAGATAACAGCTCAGAGAACCCAGTGACACATAATGTGTCGTAAAAAACAGTGCAAAAAAGACAATCGCGCACAAAACGAACAATCTCCAGTCAAACGCGATAAGGAAGCCTACAGAAGCGGCAATTCCCTTTCCTCCGCGAAATCCCAGCGTTATTGGAAAATTATGTCCGAGAACGCAGCCTGCTGCCGCATAGATTGCAAGCAGAGGCAGAATATCCGCTCCCTGCTCAGCAAAAATAAGACGTACCACAACAATTGCAGCCACACATTTCAGACAATCTCCGAGAAGCGTCATCGCTCCTGCTTTTTTTCCGAATGTACGCAGCGCATTGGTTGTACCCGCATTGCCGCTTCCATGTTCACGGATATCTGTTTTGTGCATTTTTCCAATAATATAAGAAGTCTGAAACAGTCCAAAAATATAACCGATCAGAATACAGATCAAACGCTCTACCATTTTAATCAGCTCTTTTCCCCGCGTTCACGGATAATGAATTTCAAAGAAGTACCACGGAAACCAAATGCATCTCTGACTTTGTTTTCGATATATCTTGTATAGGAGAAGTGCATCAGTTCTTTGTCATTTACAAAAATTACAAATGTTGGTGGCTTTACTCCGACCTGCGTCATATAGAAGATCTTGAGACGTTTTCCTCTGTCTGACGGCGGCTGCTGCATGGCAACTGCCTCTGACAGGATCTCATTCAGCACGCCTGTCTGTATACGAAGCGTCTGATTCTCGATAACTGCATCGATCGTCTCAAAAAGCTTCGGAAGTCTCTGACCTGATTTTGCAGAAATAAATACAAGCTCAGCATATGGCATATAAGCCAGCACCTCACGGATACGATTGGTATGTTTGTAAATAGTCTTGTCATCTTTTTCGACCGCATCCCATTTATTAACCGCAATGATAACGCCCTTGCCTCTCTCATGTGCGATTCCGGCAATCTTGGCATCCTGCTCTGTTACACCCTCTGTCGCATCGATCACGACTACGACGACATCTGCTCTCTCTACAGCTGTTACTGTACGGATCACGCTGTAACGTTCAATCTCTTCTTTGATCTTGCCCTTGCGGCGAAGACCTGCCGTATCAATAAAAATATATTCTCTGTCTTTCCATTTGACCTTGGCATCAACGGCATCTCTCGTTGTTCCGGCAATGTCAGATACAATGACACGATCCTCACCCAGCAACTTGTTGATCAGAGAAGATTTGCCGACGTTTGGTTTTCCGACAACTGCAACCTTCGGAATATCCTCATCCTCGTCTGTGTCCATTTCCTCCGGAAATTCTTTGACGATCTCATCCAGCATGTCGCCGATTCCTGTACGGTTGGCAGCTGAGATCGGCACCGGTTCCCCGATTCCAAGATTATAAAATTCATAAACATCCATCATATATTTCTGGACGCTGTCTACTTTGTTTACTACCAGAACTACAGGTTTCTGGCTTCTGCGGAGCATATCCGCAACCTTTGCATCAGAATCCACAAGCCCCTGCTGTACATCTGTAATAAACACAATAACATCTGCTGTGTCGATCGCGATCTGCGCCTGCTCTCTCATCTGGGATAAAATGATATCTCCGCTGTCCGGTTCGATACCACCTGTATCGATCAGTGTAAAGGACTTGTCCAGCCATGTCACGTCTGCATAAATTCTGTCTCGGGTAACCCCCGGTGTATCTTTTACGATGGATATCATCTCACCTGCCAGTGCATTAAATAACGTGGATTTACCTACATTAGGCCTTCCCACTATTGCAACTACCGGTTTGCTCATACATTTGTCTCCTTATCTGTTTTTTATGTTCAATCGGATCCAGAACTGCCGAAACAAGATCGGCACCTGCCGGATCCACAACTATGATTTCTTTTCCGATCTTCTCAGAAAGTTCGGTTACTGTCACATCATCCAGGAACACATCTTCCCCGCTCCGAAGCATATTGCATGGAATCAGAAGCCGGTCTCCCAGTTCCTGTCCGGAAAGCTGTTCTATAAGATCCTGTCCGGTAATAAGTCCGGAAACCGTGATCTTTTCTCCAAAGAAATGATTGGTGATCGTTATGACTCTGGAGGAAATATTGGGATATTTCTCCTGAATCGTCTCCAGGCACTTCTCAATATAAGGTGCCGCAAGTCTGCCTGTGGCAACTGTGACTGCAAGTTTCCGGTCATCTCCGATCCGCTCTGCTACTGCCTGACGTACTTCTGTATCCAGAAGCCGCAGCATGCCCACACCATTTTCAAGCTGCAGATAACCGTCGTAGCGTTCCTCTTCAGGAAGCTTCTCTCCCGCCAGAATATACCATTCATCGGAAGCATGGATAAAGTGGATACCATGTTTCTCATACATGATCTTCTGCCAGCGGTGGATCTGCTCCAGAACCACCTTTGCATCTTCTCTTGTAAATGGTTCCAGCGGATACAGTCCGTCACGGAATTTCGTCAGCCCGACCGGAACGACAGATACGCTCTGAAGAACCGGAGCATATTCAGACATCTTCTGAAGACTGTACTCCAGTTCTTTGCCATCGTTCACACCTTTGCAAAGAACGATCTGACCGTTCATTGTGATCCCTGCCTCATAAAGGCGGTCAACTTTTCGAAGTGCATCTCCCGCAAAACGATTATGCAGCATTTTGCAGCGCAGTTCAGGATTCATTGCCTGAAAAGACACATTAATGGGCGAAAGATGATATTTGATCACGCGGTCAATATCTTCCTGGCTCATGTTTGTCAGTGTGACGTAATTTCCCTGCAGGAAAGAAAGTCTGGAATCATCATCTTTGAAATACAGTGTTTCTCTCATGCCCGGCGGCATCTGATCAATAAAACAGAACATGCAGTGGTTGCTGCAGGAACGATAGTCATCCATCAGACCATTCTCGAATTCAATCCCAAGATCTTCGTCATAATCCTTCTCAACTTCCAGTTCCCATAATTCTCCGTTTGCTTTCTCAATCAGTAATTCTATATATTCGTCATTCAGAAGATATCGATAATCAAAAACATCTTCCACCGGCTGGTGGTTGATCTCTTCCAGAATATCTCCTGGTTCCAGTTCCAGCTCCTCCCCGATACTTCCCGGAAGGACTTTGGAAATCACATGTTTCTTTTTCTTCATATAAATCCTTTCCTGCAATGCGCAAAGTGCCCCAGATAACACTATCATACCAATTCTCTGGTGAAAAATCAATAAATTCCTTGACGGGATTTGGGGCAAATGTTATAAATGTATTAGGACTTAGTTTGAAAACTACACCTAGGAGGAATATTATGCCAAACATAGAGTTACTTGAAAAATCAACGCCTGTAGCGCCGGTTCGCATCGTAGCGCTTGCAGGATGTCAGGATCTGGCGAACGAGGTTGACAAAAAACTTGTAAAATTCCGTAAGGAACTTATTGCCAAGAAAAAAACAGGCACCGTTCCGCAGGGATACAGCCTGCCGTCATTTCTTGTTGATTCCGAGATCATCCGTTTCGGTACCGGTGAAGGTAAAGGACAAATCAAAGAATCCGTTCGTGGTACAGACCTTTTTATCATGGTTGATATCACCAACTACAGCCTTACCTACAAAGTATGCGGTCACGAAAACCACATGTCTCCGGACAATCATTTTCAGGATCTGAAGCGTATCATTTCTGCCGCAACAGGTAAAGCTCATCGAATCAATGTCATCATGCCATTCCTGTATGAAGGACGTCAGCATCGCCGTACCAAGAGAGAATCTATGGACTGCGCACTGATGCTTCAGGAGTTAAGAGACATGGGTGTTTCCAACTTCATCACCTTTGATGCCCATGACCCGCGTGTACAGAACGCGATCCCGCTGAATGGTTTCGATAACTTCTTCCCAACCTATCAGTTCCTGAAGGCTCTGGTTAAAGAAGTTAAGGATTTCAAGCTGGACAATGACCATCTGATGATCATCAGCCCGGATGAAGGTGCAATGTCAAGAGCCGTATACTTCTCCAACATTCTTGGCGTAGATATGGGTATGTTCTACAAACGTCGTGATTATTCTACTGTTGTTAACGGCAAGAACCCGATCGTTGCTCACGAGTTTCTCGGTGACTCCGTAGAAGGTAAGGACGTTGTTATCATCGATGATATGATCGCATCCGGAGAAAGTATGCTGGATGTTGCCAAACAGATCAAAGAGCGTAAGGCCAAACGAGTATTTATCTGTACCACATACGGTCTGTTCACAGAAGGACTTGCCAAATTTGACGAATATTATGAGAAAGGCTGGATTGACAGAGTCATCACTACCAACCTGAACTACCGACTTCCGGAACTTCTCACCAAACCATATTACATCGAAGCAAATATGAGCAAATATCTTGCAAGTATCATTGACATTATCAATCATGATGTTTCTGTTGAAAAGGTTCGTTCCAACAACGAAAAGATCATGGAACTGATGGAAAAAGTAAACAAACACTAAAATCAAAGGGAGCTCACCAGACGAGCTCCCTTTTTTATCCACTTTATTTTCGAATTCCCAGAAAAGCACCGAGATTTCCTCTTTTCCCATGTGATGCACGATGAGAAAATAAAAACTCCGGATTGCAGCAGGTGCAGATTCCAGGCATGGAAATATGTTCTTCTCTGATTCCTGCCTCCTGCATGATGATCCTGTTTGCTTCCCACAGGTTGAGCTGATATTTTCCGTTCTCTTTCCTGTAAAACAGAGCATCCCAGTCCTTTCTGCCAAATGCGGTCCGGAATTCCTGAATCACATCTTCACTGACTTCATAACAGTCCTGACAGATTGACGGACCGATCGCGCTGTAAATATCGCCCGGATCTGATCCATATTCCTCACGCATTCGTTCAACAGTCACCGCGCCGATTTTTGCAACAGTACCTCTCCAGCCGGAGTGAGACAAACCAATTGCATGATGGACCGGATCTACAAAGTATAACGGTACACAGTCTGCATAAAATGTTGCAAGCACAAGTCCGGGAACATTGGTGATCATTCCGTCCACATCTGTATATTGTCTCGGCTTTGTAATGCCATTTCCCCTGTCCGCTTCTGTTATCACACGTACATTTGCTGTATGTGTCTGATCCGATGTAACAATATCCTCTGCCTCAAAGCCCACGGCTGCTGCAAATCTCCGGTAATTTTCGTGAACTGACGCCTCGTCATCTCCTCTTGTAAAGCTAAGGTTCATAGAGGAATAAATTCCCTGACTCACACCACCCAGTCTTGTACTGAATGCCTGTACGATATCCGGAAATTTTTCAAATGCCGGATAACTCAGCCAGACAACTCCTTTATTTTCTTTTATCTGCATATGAGATTCTGTTCCCTTATGCCATTTGATTTCTGTCATTTTACGCTCCTTCATCCATTCACTTGCAGTAATCCTCTGTGATCTATCCACAATAATCAAATGCATTTTTTATCCATTGAATACGTTCCCCGTCGATCGCCACTACATCAAAACGGCACGGCGGTTCGCTATATCCGTAGCGCAGCAGAAAAAACTGTGCCGCCTGACTGATCCGTTTCTGTTTGCGCCAGTCAACTGCCGCCGATGCACAGCCATTCTCCCTGCCGCTTCGATATTTTACTTCCACAAATACAAGATACTTTCCATCCCGGGCAATCAGATCTATTTCACCGCTTTTACAGCGAAAATTCCGTTCCAGTATAAAAAGTCCCTGTTTTTTCAAAAAGGCAGCCGCCTGTTCTTCATGGCAGCTGCCTATTTTACGCTTGTTGATACTCAGTCTGATTCTCTCATTTCTTATTTGTGTGTAGGTATCTTTTGTTAAACAAAATGTGTGATAAAGCTTGCTCTGTGGATCGGTGTCGGTCCGTATTTCTGAAGTGCTGCAATATGCTCCTGTGAACCATAGCCTTTATTGGATGCAAAACCATATTCCGGCATTGCTTCGTCGTATTCCACCATCAGACGGTCCCTTGTTACTTTTGCAACAATACTTGCCGCCGCGATCGATGCACTTTTGGCATCCCCTTTGATGATCGGAACCTGTGGGATATCAATCCCCGGAATGGTTACTGCATCATTCAGTAGAAGCTGCGGCATCACACTTAGTCTGCTCACAGCCTGCCGCATGGCTTCATAAGTTGCCTGCAGAATATTGATCTCATCAATTCTTGCAGGGCTTGCCATTCCAATCCCTACTGCAACTGCTTCCTTCATGATCACATCATACAGTTCTTCTCTCTTGCGTGCAGTCAGTTTCTTAGAATCATTCAGATACAGAATCTGGTGATCTGCCGGCAGGATCACAGCACAGGCAACTACCGGTCCGGCCAGCGGTCCTCTTCCGACTTCATCGATTCCACACAGATATCCCAGATGTTCATATTTATGTTCAAACTGCATCATCTGTTCCATACGGAGTTTTTCTTTTTCCAGTGCCTCGATTTTTTTGCGATACTGCTGTACCAGCTTCTGTACACCGTTTCTGGAATCTGCTTCATACATCTGACAGATCTGCTGCCAGTCTGCCTCCTGCGAGGCCGCAAACTCCGCCTTTACCTCACTGATTGTTTTCATTCGTCATTCTCCTGTTCCACCCATTCCAGAGTGATGCGGCCAATCTTGCCGCCGCGGAAATCATCAAAAAGAAGGCCGGATGCTTTTACATAATCCAGTTCTTCTCCCTTCTTGAGACATCCACGTGCCTTTGCGATCTCTCCAAGGACATCTACACCTTTGCCTTCCTCTGAGATACCATATCTCTTTTCGAGAAGACCGCTGTAATTTGTTCTCAGATAATCAATAAGCAGAAGTGCCAGTTCTTCCATGTTGAGAATATCGTCTTTGATCGATCCCACACATGCCAGGCGGATTCCTACCTGCTGGTCTTCAAATTTCGGCCAGAGAATTCCCGGTGTATCAAGCAGTTCCACATTTTTATTCAGGCGGATCCACTGCTTGCCCTTGGTGACACCAGGTTTGTTTCCGGTTTTTGCGCAGGCCTTGCCGGCAAATGTATTGATAAATGTAGATTTACCCACATTCGGAATTCCGGCTACCATCGCTCTGATCGGACGGTTTTTGATTCCACGACGACGGTCGCGTTCGATTTTTTCTTTGCAGGCTTCCTGAATGACATTCTGTATTGCCTTCATTCCTGCTCCGTTTCTGGAATCTACTTTTACTACATAGAATCCTTTCTTCTGAAAGTATTCTTTCCATGCTTCATTCTGTCTTTCATCAGCCAGATCCGCCTTATTCAGAAGAATCAGACGTGATTTGTTCTGACCAAGGCGGTCAATATCCGGGTTTCTGCTGGAAAGCGGTACTCTCGCATCTACCAGCTCTATGATCAGGTCGATCAGCTTCAAATCTTCCTGCATCTGTCTTTTTGCTTTGGTCATATGACCAGGATACCACTGTACGTTCATATATTACCTAACCTTTCGTAAATCCCAGTTTTTCAAACGGTGAGCATGTAAACCATATCTTTCCCAAAATATATCTTCTGCTGACTGTTCCAATATCAGCATAACGACTGTCTTCACTGTTGTTTCTGTTATCTCCTAGAACAAAATATTGTCCCGATTCCAGGGTAATCGTAGTTGCAGCAAGACCAGGATTGGTCATCATCGGAAAATCCCGACCTTCTTTGTATACTTCTCCGTTGATCAATATCCTTCCACCGGATATCTGTATTTTTTCTCCCGGAAGCCCGATAACGCGTCGGATATGCAACGCCGCATCATCACTCGCACTCGTACGGAATACGATCATATCACCTCTCTGAGGCGATGAAAATTTGTAAACGGCTTTATTTATAAAGAATCTGTCACCTACGGAAACCGTCGGTTCCATAGAACTTTCCTGCATCGTAACGGTCTGAAACATCATGATCGCCACGACCGCTGCAAATACCAGTGTCACTACGATCTGAAATACCCAGTGCATGGCATTGCGGATTTTCTCATTTTCAAACTTCTGTTTTATTTCCTGAACTCTGGGATCTTCTTTCCAGTTTTTTATCTCCATAAGCTGTTCTCCCATAATGGAAAAAGAGGGACAATAGCTGTCGTTATTGTCCCTTCTTTTG
>OLNE01001881.1_pt1 | contig 14121 bp, 18 predicted proteins | sample 1672431 | NCBI WGS metagenome assembly OLNE01 (sample SAMEA3136685, study PRJEB25190) | human gut metagenome | reverse complement strand
CGTTCCTACCTGATGACATTCGACTGCCTCTACTCCGATACGTTTCATCAGTTTTGCATTGCCGACTGCCACAGAAACTCCGTCTACTTTTGCGGTAACACCATTTCCACTGATTTCTTCTACATCTGTTACACGATTCTGATCAATTTCTTTGCCATAAGCAGTTTTCAGGCTGCGGCTGATCGGATGTGTGGAAAAGCTTTCTGCAAGTGCGGCATATTCAAGGATTTTTGCTTCTTCCATAGTATTGTGATGCACACCGGCAACTTCAAACACACCTTTTGTCAGAGTACCTGTCTTGTCAAATACAACATATTTTGTCTGTGCCAGTGTTTCCAGATAGTTTGATCCTTTGACCAGGACACCGGCATTGCTTGCACCACCGATTCCCGCAAAGAAACTGAGCGGAATACTGATAACAAGTGCACACGGACAGCTGATTACCAGGAAAGTCAGCGCACGGTAGACCCACTGTCCCCACTGCGCAGGATTGTGGAGGAAAAGAAGATTTACAATCGGCGGCAGTAACGCAAGGGCAAGCGCACCATAGCAGACTGCCGGCGTATAATATCGCGCAAATTTTGAAATAAAGTTTTCGGATCTGGATTTACGGGAACTGGAATTCTCGACAAGTTCCAGAATCCTGGATACAGTAGATTCACCAAACGCTTTTGTAGTACGGATCCTCAGCACACCTGTCATATTGATACATCCGCTGATGATCTCATCTCCCGGTTTTGCATTTCTCGGAAGACTCTCACCGGTCAGGGCACTTGTATTCAGAGTTGTACTTCCTTCAATGATCACACCGTCGATCGGCACTTTTTCACCCGGCTGTACTACAATCACGGAACCGATTTCTACTTCATCCGGATCAACCTGTTCCAGTTTGCCGTCTTTTTCGATATTTGCATAATCCGGACGGATATCCATCAGCTCGCTGATATTTCTTCTGCTCTTTCCAACGGCATAGCTCTGGAAAAGTTCTCCGATCTGGTAAAATAGCATAACCGCAGTGCCTTCCTGATAATCGCCGAGAGCAATGGCACCAATTGTGGCAACTGCCATCAGAAAATTCTCATCAAATACCTGACGGTTCCTAATTCCCTTAAGCGCTTTTTTCAGAATATCATAACCGATCACCAGATACGGGACCATGTAAAGTGCCATTCGAAGATAGCCATCTACAGGAAGAAAGCGCAGCAAAACCAAAAGGACAAAAGCAATAATAATTCTGGTCAATACTTTTTTCTGCTTCTTGTTCATATTCTTTCACATGCCATGAGGGCACGGCCTCCATTATAATGATGTCGCTGGCACGCGACATATTCGCTTAATTCATTTGCGTGACTGAACAGAGTACATCCAGTCCGGTCACTGTCCTACTGTTCATTCTGTGCCTAGAGCGTGTTTGAAAAATCATTCCCGCAATCTCCCACAAATTGTGACGTACATCTTGCAGAAAGCATTTTTCAAACACGCTCTAGTAACTGCTTTTCCTCATTGTTTTTATAAGAAGATCTCGCAGTCGTCTTCTACTTTCTTACAGTTCTTCAGGACTTCCTGCATAACAGCCTTCGGCTCCTGTCCATCTTCAAACTCAACGATCATTTTCAGAGTCATGAAGTTTACAGTCGCATCCTTAACACCAGCAGTGTTCTTAGCAGCTTCCTCCATCTTTGCTGCGTTCATCCATCCTTCACTGTCATCATAAAACTCAGCTTGGTCATTAAAATACCAGTAAGCACTGTTAAGTGTCTCTGTTAATGTTCTTTTTATCTCTGGATTGATGTATCCTTGCTTTACTATAGGCTTTACGATAGCATCTATATGAGAAAGTAAGAAGTTGTTAAGGAACTTAGATAGTTGGGTCTTCTTTATAGCTTCAGTATAATCCTCAGTTACAGGAGTATTTAAAATACTACGTAAGGTTTGTCCTTCTGATTCAGAACCTAATGACGCAACTAATGGAGTTAAGGTTATTAGAGAAGCATCTATATTATATTCACTCATCATTCCCATAAACTCCTCAGAATCCATTTGGTTGTTTAGATTCTTAGTAAAGCTATTTAGTCCAGCTTGCAAAGCCCCTAAAGTGTTATTTAACTCTTCATCAACATTCTCATAATATTTTAAGCTATGATTTTGGAATAAAGGTGCAACAGTCTTAGCAATAGACTTGTGGATAGAAGCTGCAACTCTTACAGCATCCTTAAACCCTGAGTTCTTCCAGCCCTCATATTCTTTAGATATTTCTTCTAATTCTTTCTTCGGAATGTCTGTAACCTTCTTACCAGTCTTATTTTCTGCATACTGTATTAGAGTTGGAGCCATATACGCACTACTTACAGCAGTAGACATCTCGAATAAAGCATCATATATAAATTGGGGAGCTAAATCACCCTTCATATATGCTTCTTTTCTCTCCAATGCTTGTTTCAACTCAGCCTCTAATTCACTTCTTTTAGCCTTTGAAGCTTCATCACCACCTTCTCTAACTTGTTTATCAGTAGGACCACCGTTCTTCATTCTCTCTTGTGTTCCTCCCAGACTATTAAGCTGATTAGTTAGAGTTACAATCTTTTCACAGATAGAATTATAGTCTTGTAGATAACTAGTTGCCACTGTACTATTCTTTAATGCTGCAAACTTTAAATCATTTAGGGTTTGAGTATCTAAGAAGCTATCATCACTGATAGTAGCTCCCTGTGCAGATAAAGTGTCAGATACAAATTTAGCTATTCTTCTTATTTCTGATTTAGCTGCAATGTCTTGATTGTCAGTATCAGTACCTTGTGTCCAAATCTTCTTACCATCTATTCCCTCTGTCATTTTAGTTGCAGATAGATACTTGTTACCAAGTTCCATCTTATTTATCTCTTTTAGGAAGTCATTCATTTTACCGTTTCTGGCAAGGTAAACTAATTGTTGCATAGCTTGTTGATTGTTCATCTGACCAAGCTGTCTAGCGGCTCTTAGGTTAGGTACTGCATCAAACATTGCACCACCAAACATACCTCCGACGAATGACATACCGTACCTGTCAAGCATATTATCCCATGCTTGTAAGGGTTGTGTATCACTACCTGCTAACCACATTCCTAGATTAGTAACAGATTTAGCGAAGTCATATAATACTTCTTCTGATACTTCCTCTATACCTTCTCCAAGTGCATTAGCAGCAGTAGCTTTTAATCCACTCTTACCAACTGAATAGTTAGCTTGAGCTATGTCTTTTCCTATTTTGAATATCTTCTTAGCCCATTCTGCTTTTTGGACCTTAGAGCCATTGTCAATAACCTTTCTTGAACCCTCTGTTAAGGTTTTAACAACTTGTCTCATTTGCTCCTTATCCATTCTAAGCTCAGGAAGAATCCATTCTCCTAACTTACTATTAATGATTGCATATTCTCCAGCAGCATATCCTAAAGTAAGTAATGCAGCCTCTAAGTCAGTAGCGCCTTGCTCCTTAGCTTCTCCATAGGCGTCTTGAACAGTAATACTAGTCATATATGCCTTAGATAGGACTTCTCCTATCTTATTGTAGCTCTTCATGTAATTTTCAAGTTCACTCTGAGCTTTAAGTATATTAACGGCTTTAAGTTCCTCAAGGTATTTTAAATCTCCAGTCTTCTCAATAGCCGACTTAGCTTTTAAATAGCTATCTAAGTTCATATATTTAGACTGGAACTCCTCTAATTTCTTCATTTGAGCAGATTCAGTAGCCATATTCTCACCTCTAAATATAGCAGGAGCATACTTAAATATCCACCTTTGCTCGTATAGCTGTCTGAATACATCTCCAGCTAGATTAACAAAGTTTTCCATAGACCAAGCATTATTCTGCCCATATTCGGAAGTAGTAGGTTCTAATGACTTAGTAAACCCTTCTACAGAAGATAGGAACTTATTATCGCTACCAGTAAATACCTTTCCTAAGGTAGCTAATACCTTAGTAGTTTCAAGGGCTATCCTAGTACCTATATACCAGGGGCTAATTCCTGGAATTAACATAGGGATGATTTCAACTGCATTACGAGCTATAGACCCAACTAAGCTCTTATCAAGTCCATCGGAGTCAAAGAAATCATACTTATTAATAGTAGAACCATCAGTAGTTAATGTGTTGAGTTTAGATAATACTCTTCTTCCATACACATCTCTACCATTAAGATTCTCATAATAGTATGTTCCATTCTCGTTAAGTTTTAAATCACCTTTCTTATGCTGAACTTTCTCTCCTGATATTGGGTCAATATGTTCTCCATCCTCATCCCATTGAGCCATAACCCTAGTATCCCAGAAATCAGTCCAGAATGAATCATTAGGTGAATCATGCCATATTGGTTTAGCACCATTAGTCACATCGACAGGATTTGCTAATACTTTCTGAGTTTGAGCAACTTCATCTATAGATAGAGTAGGAGCATCAAGAAGATTTAATCTCCTGATTCCCCTCTTCTGTCTTAATGGATTAGCTTCCTTAGATAGATAAATATCTGGACCCTTTCTTCTTTGTTCAGGGTCTGCAAATATATTATCTCTGTGGAATGTAGCCTGAGTTAGAATATCCTCTTGGTATGATTCATCTGCTAGCTGATTATATGTTTCAGCCATATATTTGTAAATACTATCAAACTTAGCTTCATCAAATTTTCCATCAGTTTGAAATGCTGAATTATCTCTTATTTGTGGGATGTTTTTATAGACGCTTGCATCCTCTAATGAAGTGTTAGTGGCATCTAACCCCACTGCTTTAAAATCCGAGATAGAAAAGGTGGGGTTAGATACTCTATTTAACAGCCAATCGTTTTCTTTAGAATTTGTCATATTACTTAGTTTTGTAATGTAGATAACGAAGGGGTTTGCACATAGGTTTGTAACCTCTGTTTCTGTTGCTCTTTAGCTTGTAGTACATCAGCATCATTACCTTGTAATGTAGGATAATGTCCAGAACCAAGTGCAGCATTTATTATATTTTGCCTTACTGGTATGTACACAGAACCAGAATATACATTATCACCACTAGAAATCCAGCCTGGCTGACTCATCTTAAATGTTGAGTCTGCAGCCTTTAATATCCTCTCGATACTTTCTCTCTCATTAATGTCCATGATTTCACTGACAGTATCGTCAAGTGTTGGGTCTTCCATAAATGCAGATTCATGCGCGGCTGCATCCAATATTGCAAATCTACCATAAGCACTGGTATTTATTTGACCATTTACATATTTGTATGGTAGTTTATACTTAGCATAGATTTCATTCTTTTGTGCTTCATCCTTTATATCTCCTTCCCTAATCTCGTTCTCTGCTAATTCTAGTCTCTTTAAAGAATCCATATCTGGCTTAAGAACTCCTGCCTGTAATGCTTCTGTATCAATAGGTAAGTCTACAGCCACTACGTTAGAACCATCAATAGCTACTCTGCTTCTTTGGGTTGCATTTAATAGCTGACCTCCCATAGTAGCATTCTTAAAGTCAAGAACTCCTGAGAAAGTACTACGAGCAGCATCCTCTAATGTACCACTACCTATAGTTTTACCTGAAGTATCTACTAACGGAGCACTATTTCCTGGTAGATTCAAAGTAAATGAAGTACCATTATTAATCTTATGATTTTTAACCTCACCAAGTCCTAACAAGAATGCCTTAGCTGGGTCAGTAATATTATCATCCTTACCAGTTTTCGCTGATACTTTAGTATTACCTTGTGCATCTAACTTATCTTGTAAGTCTAATTTCAATGTATGTTCTCCACTTAAAACAGAGCTAGTTAGGGAAATCAATAGCTTTTTAACTCCTTCTTGCGAGTTATCACCCAAATACATAGCAGCTTTAGCTTGTAGAACTGTTCTCATGTTTTGGGGTAATGTACTCATTAGGTAGCCAAGAGCTTGATTAGCTTGAACCTGCTGTGACTTATCCATATTAGACATCTTATATAGCCCATCTACAGACATTCCAGACAAATCATCAGCACTAGGTTTTAATGCTGTTAAGTATTCAAGTCCCTTTAGTATTTTTCCAGATTGCTGTCCAACATAACCCTCTCTGGACATTGAAGTAGTTCCTAATTTATTAACAACTGATTGAATATATTCAGTTATTTTGGGGATACCTACTGCATTATTTATAATACTTGTTAAGTCAGTATTGAAAGCAGCACTTACATTATTGGCTCTATAATTAGCCAATTCTGAATTAGTAAGCATCTGTTCATTGCCAAAGTCTACATCATTTAGAGACTTTTTCTGTAGCTTTCCGTCTGCATTAACAGTAATAACATAACCTCCATCAGTTACTGCTATTTCCCCTAATCCTCCATTCTTATCGGCTTGGGTCATAGCATTTTTGAATCTCTCGCTCTCTGCCTTTATTCTAGGCAGCATTTTTAATATGGTTTTGTATTGTATGATAGAGTCTTCTTTTCTAAATGGATTGCTATATAGATTATTAGAGAATATTCCTGATGTTTCTACGAAAGCCTCCACGTCACTTGGTATTCCACTCTCATACAAGAATTTTACCATATTTTTATCTAATAATCCAACAGACCCATCTTCAGTACTTCCAGTAGTTGTTGAAGTAGTTGTATAGGGTGCTGCTACTTGTGGTTGTGGTACGTTGGTAAAGCTAACAAAGGGGGGCATTCCCCCTCCTTGTTGTAGCTTCTCAATTATTCTCATAGTTGCATCCCTTTCTTTATAAGTGCAGCAGTAAGAGCTGACATATTCATAATCAACTTATTGTGCTCTCTTTTAGATTCCATTATATCTTTGTGAAATTGCTTATTGTCGTCCGCTAATCTCTTATTGAAATCCTTAGCTCTTTGGAGCATAGCTTTCTCTTTATATGTTAGTTTTGTACCCTTCTCTCCAAATTGGATAAGCCAGGGAGAATCAATCAACTTAGACCTTTCTTTTAATAGGTTTGCAGAAGCCTCAGAACGTAACTGATTCAATGCCTTTTGCCTTCCTACAGGGTCATCCTTATAATCCTCTAAGATTTTAGCTAATGCTAAATCATATTCGGAAGATGCTCTGTTTTGGTAAGTTTCTAAGGCAAGTTGGTTCTTCATAGCTCTATTTTGTGCATATTTATTTTCAATTCCTGCTAACCAAGGAGCAAGAACTTGTTGATAATTAGCAGTAACTCTACCAGCATCAATTTGCTTCTTAGCTGCATCAATAGCATTTATAGCTGCTCTATTCTTGTTAGCTACCTCAACTCTCCTAGCTTTAGCAGCATCAGACTCTTGCTGTCCTAACATTCTAGTTTTATAGAACATTTCCGCATCTTGCAATCCACCTTGAAATCTAGCTTGACCAGCTTTGTTACTAGCTTCTAACTCTCCAGCCAATTGTAAGGATGCATCAGATGTTCTTGGCTTAGCAGCCATAGACTAAAGGTTACTAGCCTACTACTCAGCATTAGATTTTGCTAGAAAATTTCCCTATAAAGGAATAGTATTTTCAAAAGTGTCAATTAAAGTTGGCTTTAGACCTTGTTTGTATAATTTAGCGATTCTATTATTAGTAACTAGACCCCCAATCATACGTCCCAAAGATAGTATATCTTCTGGATATAAACTAAATCTACCCTTAGAATTTTCAGTAGTGGTATTGGAAGTACCTATAAGTCCGTTTTCTGAATTAGAAAGTATAGTAGGCTCTGAATCAGAAGTAAGTTTAGATATAGAAGCATCTTTGGGATTTGGTGTTAGAGTTGGGTTAAGTAATCTTAGCCTATATCCTCCATCGCCCTTATCATACATTTCAATACCCCTCTATCTTAAATAAGTATCATTGTAATATTTAGCCTATTCAGCAGTGATATTTCTTCCTAAAGTTCTTTCCCAAGTTCTATCACCTAAATAAGTGTCAGTACCAGTACCCTAACCTTCAGTTACTCCATAACCTTGAATGTTTTGTCTAATATATTTATCAAAACCAGGATTATAGGTCAACATTCCACTTTGTACTGTAGTAGCTAAAGGGTCAGAGATATAATTACGGTTTCCGTAAGTTCCTCCAGATGCTTTAACTAAAGCATCGTAATTATCTTCTCTACCATTAAATCCTATTACATAATCTTCAAGAGAACCTTGTTTTAAGAATGTATCTATATCAGCACCAAAATCATAATCACTTAACCCAGTATTTCTATTAAAGTAATTTTTAGATTTAGCCTACATTCTTATAGGTCCAGCTGGGGACTCGAATTTAGGTATTAATCCACCGTCTTTAAATAATAAACCTCCCCATTCTTTTCTTTTAACTCTAGTATCTTTAGAAGTTTTCTTTTTCTTATTAGATTTCTTATGAGGAAGTTCTCTATTTCTTAATGCTTCCTACATATCATAATATTTCTAATTAAAGAGTTTATTATACATAGTCTGTTTAGCTTTATAAGGAGCACCTTGTAAAGGTTTTTTATATCTAGGTATCATAGCCATAGTAATTGCCTTATCAACATTTTTTTTAGCTTCCTCAGCCTACTTTCTGGCTACAGTCTCAGTGTTTTGTTGCACACTTCTCTTAATTCTAGTATCAGCTATGTCTTTAGCTAACCTCTATGTACTAGCACGTTCAATACCTTCCTATATTCCAAGAAACTTAGGAACCTGCTGTGATTTATATACTACATTAGATAAATTTAAAGACTATTTAGGAATAACCGCAGGAGGGTTAGTTACAGGTGCTGAAGGTTGCTTTACTGAAGGTATAATATTAAATATTTTAACAACATCTTTAATATTTTTAGGGGTTTCTACATCACTTCCTTGTACAGGAACTGCTAGATTTCTTTGTCTATTAATTTCAGCTAATTCTTTCTGAGCATCTTCTACTGACCACTCTGCTTTCTTCTTCTTATAATTAGCTAACCTTTGGTCTAATGAAAGTACATCACTCTATGCCTACTTTCTTCTATTATTTATAGCATCAATTTCTTGTTGAGTTAAAGGCTATTTTCCTTCACTTTTTCTTTGAGCATTAATTACTTTAATATCTTTAGGTGTTAATTGTTTGTTACCCATAGACTTCAAATAATTAAGTCTATTCTAATTATTCTAATTATTCTAAGTGGGTTTAATTTTAGATGTAGGATGTTTAAATAATTTGGTATTTATTAATAATGCATCTAGACCTTTAGGTACAGAAGGGTCTTCATAACCTAGGAAATATCTTCCTACCATATTATTAGTTATCCAATTACCATCACCTTTAGTTCCAGCCACTTTTTCAGATTGAGGTCTTCTTCCAAAGTACTTAGTGTCTACAGCCACGTTTTCTGGCTTTATGGCTTTATCACCTTCAAGTTTATTTTGCTTATTATATTGTTCAGCAAACTTATTTTTAAGTTCTTGTACTTGATTTTTACCTTTAGTATTCTAAAAGAAAGCTTCATCCAATTCTAATGATTGTTGTTTACCATCAATCATAGCTGTTACTCTTCTTTTTCCAGAATCAGTGGTGTTAGTATTCCAAAATCCTTTATGAGATTTAGCAAGATTTCTACCCATTAATACTGTACTAGCAATAGCTGAGAGATTTTTAAAATCATCAGTATTTAAACTTTTTATATCTCCTGACGTAAGTTTTGACAAAGTTTTATTATACTCTGCTCTTATAGAAGGGTCTAAAAAATTAGCAGAATTTACAGCAGTCATAATTAAAGGAATACTTTTACGTATTTTTCCTAATGCTTTAGTAGCCTTCAAAGTTTTTCCTATAGGGATTAATGATAAAGCATCCATTCCTAAGTTCATACCTAATCTACCTACATCACCCCAATCAAGACCATCACTGGCCCAATCTGCTCCAAATTCTGTAACTGAAGAAGCTGCTCCTATTCCAGTAGAAAGTAAGTTAGCCCCAGGTATAAATCCCAATCCAACACTAGCTAAATCAGCCATAGCTGCACCTAACCTTACTTTATCCGAAGTTTTAAGAACACCTCCTGCATCAGTAATTTCTTTATTATTTCCTAAGGATATATTAGACCTTCCAGTAAATGATTGATGTGCCTTTTCATTTCTTTCAATCTATTCTTTACTTAGTTCGGGTCTTTCTAACTATGGTTTATCATCAACCTTTGTAAATTTAACTCCTAACTGCGCTGAAATAATACCTCCATTTTTATATCCCTGTAACCTTAATATTTCATCATTAATTTCTCTAGTTCTTTGATTTACAGGAATTTGTAGTAATGCTTCAAGTCGTTTATTTTGAGTTCCTTTTGAATCATCAAATCCTGTATTGAAGCTCCATTCCCATTGACCATTTGAACCTTTTCTAACACTCATAATATCATTACCATTCTTCCATTGATATGTTCCACCATAATTTACAAATGGGGACTTTCCAGAATTTATCCATTTTGACAGTGTGGCCTACACCATCCTATATGCATTACTAGCAGGGTTATTTAAATCAGAATTTCTTAACCATGCACTGAATAATGTGTTTTGATTATTTTCAGAAGTATCATTATAATTAACAAATGTAGTTCCCTAATTAGTTAACGTTCCATTTTTATTATAAGTACCTAAATTAGTAACAGATCCATTATTTCCAATAAATTGATATTGTCCTAAAGTATTATTGTATTCTACCCTACCATTTATAGCTTTACCTGTAGTTGGGTCTTTTAAATAATATCCCATTTTACCATTAACATCGGAAGGATTAGAATATATTCCATATAGAATATTATTACCTATTCCAGAAGTAAATTGTGATAAATTAGTAATATAATTATATCCCTATTCCTTTAACATTTTGGTAAATGGGTTATTATCTGTTAATTGTGTATAATTTCCTAATTGGGCTTGTCTTGCTCTATCAATATCTTGCCTGTATTGTTCTGGTAAATTAGAATCATCATAGATGTTTCCATTAAAAACATATTTATTACCAACACCTTCAAAAACATTACCAGGAAGTATTCCACTCACTTCTTCTCCAGTACCCTTTTTATATATATGATATTGACCTTTATCGTCAACAGTTCTATCATACTCAGAATTATTCCAATTAGTATCAACCTTACCTACACGTCCTTCGCTACCTTTTTCTGTTGGAGTTTCTGCTTTTTTTGTTCCAGTAATAAATTGGTCTAAATCAGTACCTCCTAATGCTGCAAATGTATTATAATCATTATTATCCAATTTATTATCTGAGATTTTAGAACCAAAAGCTCTATATAAATTGGTTAAATCTTGAATACTTTTTACATTTGTACCACTCCAATCATATTTATTAAATAATTCATTGAAGTTTGCATTATTATATATATCAGCTATTAAATTTCTTCTTTCTTGTTCTGTTCTATTTTTAGAGAAATTATCCCAATCAATACCATTTCCACCATACCATCTTCTAGATATTTCATCAGTTAGAAATGTATTTGCATTATATTTTGATTTTGGATTTTTATCATTATATGCTTTTAACTCGTCATCATAATTATATGTAGACATAGAGTCCAAGGTTTTAGTATAAAACCTATTTAAAGCATTTAGTGCATTATTTCTACCATCATTAGTCTTCGCACTTTTATCAAAGGCTCTCTAGCCTCCAACATTAATACCTAAAAATTTTTTACCCTCAGTTACACCGCTACTATTCCAATTCATTGTATTATGAATACCGCTAGTATCCATCTTAGTGAATTGACCATTTCTAGTACCTTCAATAGCTTGTCCTACTATCTATCTAAATATTTGTGCATCTTTTTCATTCATTTTTTCATCTGCAATAAACTATTCCAGACCTTTAGCTAAATTATTTGCAATATCCTCTCTTTTATATGCCCCAAAACCTTCTCTTTGGAATAGTTTACTATCATCAAGTTTAATTGGCTTTCCGTTTGAATATTTTCTTATTACTTGTGACATATACTACATATAATAAAAAAGGAGCATATAATAAATTATACGCCCCTTTTCACTTTTTAATTACTTATCTAACTCTTACTAATTTAGCCCCATTTCTTGCAAAAGTTGGTTCTTCTTGAGGAGCCTGTTCTTGAGCAGCACCACCTTGAGCAATTTGCATTAAAGTCTGACATACTGCCATAGCTGCTTCACAATTTTGGGTTTGTACTGCTTGTGCAGCTACTTGAAGAATCTACATCATTGGGTCTTGTTCACCTTGTGCAGGTGCTCCACCTTCAGGAGCTGGTCCTCCTGCTGGCATTTCTCCACCTTGTGCAGGAGCTTCTTGTGGCATTGCACCACCTTGCTGAAATTTCTTAATTTTGCTTTCGATTTTCATAAATTAACCTGTTTAACATGTTTAACTACTTAATTTCTACAAATTTAAGAAATCTAACCTGTATTACCAAATTAATCTAAGAATTTTAAGAAATTTAACAAGAGTTAGAGTTATTGATTAATAGTATCTATTACTTATACATTGATAGCTTTCATTTCCACCAAAGTCCCTTCATTCATAGCTCTTCTGATATATCTCATTAAAGTTATGGGTCTGTAGGAACTTTCAATGTAGTTGTGCCTACATCGTCTTTATTATTCATATCAATAGGGAATAAAACCTCTTTATCACCTACTCTTACCTTATAATAAAGGACACCTGCAATGGCATGAGAAAATTCAGCAAAATTAGTTGATGTAACGATTTCTTTTAGTGTCATGATTCTTTTTCATTAAAACCTTGTTGAACTTTATCCCAACTTTTTTGCCCATATAACTTAATATACAATGGTTTAATTTTATCCAGACCTTCCTGTGTAAGATTGTCAGGCACAACGTATCTACCTGGATATTTCCAACAATAAATCAGCCCCTGTAGTTCATCAAGAATTCTTTCATAAATGTCAAAGCCATATACGTTAAATTTATTAAATACAGCCAATTCTTTTTCTGATATATCTTTAGCACCCTCAATAAATCTCACAAAATCCACTGAATTAAAAGTAAAACTTTCATTAGTTCCCCAATACATTTCTATTTCATTATCAAATAAATCAAGCTCTTCGAGAACTTTAATTAACTCTTTCATCAACTGAAGATTTTCTTCGCTTTCAACACTAAAGAAAAATATATCTCCCTCATCAGCCCAGTCTATATTATTGATATATGCTTTCACACTAAGTAGATTTTAATTGTATCAGCTAACAATTTACCATCTACATTATTAAGTTTCGCTTTAACCAATTTAATAGCCTCACCCATAGATTTTTTCGGGATTTCACAGGCAAATGGGGTTTCTTTTCCATCCCCTTTAATCCATTCCTTCTCCGAGCCGACCTTAAAGATTGCATCAATAATATCCTCAATCGTAGCTTCCCGAGGAAGGAAAGACTCAAGCACTAGAATCTCTTTTGATTCACTATCAGCCAAGTCTTTCCTTCCACCAGCGATATATTGGTCTCTACTATCCAATCTTTGTTTTACCATCTTACGCAGAATAGTAAATTCAGCGGTATCGTCCAAAGGCTTAGCATTCTTTGCAGTTTGATATACTAAGAACTCACTTTTAATAGCTCTCAATACTTTTACTCGATTACTATCTTTATCGAGCATTGCCTGCTTAATAAGATTATCAATTTGTTCTTTCAGCATAAATTTTTGTTTTATAATTCACCTATATCACTAATTATTTCATCAGCTTCTAGCCTAACAATAGTATCTTGTAATTCTTTTACAATATCTCTCTTGCTATAACCTTGAATACCTAGTATTCTACAGAAATCACATATCAATTCTGATAAAGTTGTATAATCACTGGATTCAATACTAACTCTTTTACCAGTAGTATTAAGAATAAGATTCATTTACCTATCATAAGTGAAACAAGCATAAGTATCAATAATCTCTTTAATGGTATTATAGTGGTTAAATGCCCACTCGTAATTATCAATGTTATCAATTGATATCCAAGCTATAGATTCCACCTCATCTTTTTCCCCATTACCATTTAGTACAGCCTCCTTGGAAATAGAAATATCATCAGTACCATACCTTAAAATGGCTAAATGACGAAGTGTTACATTACCATTATTACATTTTTCTGGTTCTGTTTCTACGTGAATAAGATTGAATTCAGTATAACCAATTTTTACACCTGTTTCTTCGTAAACTTCCCTAGCACA
>OLNE01001878.1_pt1 | contig 14144 bp, 14 predicted proteins | sample 1672431 | NCBI WGS metagenome assembly OLNE01 (sample SAMEA3136685, study PRJEB25190) | human gut metagenome | reverse complement strand
TTTTGCGCGCGTGTAAAAAAGCAGTTGACGCTGGGGCACATATGCACTATAATGCGGATATGCTAAACGGCATGTTAAGGAGTGAGAGCTTTGGGCAAAATAAAATTCGATTTTGAAAAAGTAACCGGCCCCATGCGCCCGCTGCACGGCATATGCAACGCACCCATACTCGGCACGGACGACGCGCTGTTCCATTATCTGGGCGAGGCTGGAATACCGTATTCGCGGCTGCATGACACGGGCGGGCGCTACGGCGGGTATGTGTTCGTCGATATTGAAAACATATTTCGCAATTTCGACGCGGACGTGGACGATCCTGCGTCGTATGACTTTCCGTTCACCGACTGGCTGCTGGCAGAGCTGATGAAGCAGGGTGCGGAGCCGTTCTATCGTCTGGGCGCGACTATCGAAAATTCATACGCGCTGAACGCCTATCGCATAATTCCGCCTAAGGACCCGCATAAGTGGGCTGAAATCTGCGCGCACATAATCGCGCACTATAACGAGGGCTGGGCCAGCGGCTTTCATTATGATATAAAGTATTGGGAGATATGGAACGAGCCGGACAATTCGCCCGACATGATGAACAACCCCATGTGGCGCGGCACTAAGGAGCAGTATTTCGAGCTGTACGAAGTCACGGCAAAGCTGCTTAAAGCGCGCTTCCCGGACATCAAGGTGGGCGGCTACGCGAGCTGCGGCTTCTACGCAATCGATGACGAGAAGCTCGTGGCCGCCGCCAATGTGGACGAGCGCACGCAGTACTTCCTCGATTTCGCGCATGACTTCCTCGCGTGGATAACCAGCGACGCGCACCGCGCGCCGATAGACTTTTTCTCGTGGCACAGCTATGCCGACGCAAGGCGCAACGTGCGGTTTGCGCAGTACGCGCGCAAGATACTTACGGACGTCGGCCTTGACAACGTTGAAAGCATATTCAACGAATGGAATCCGGGCATAGCCAACCGCGGCCTGCTGTGGGATGCGGCGCTTATCGCCGAGATGATGTGCGTTATGCACCGCGAAAGCGACGTGAGCCTTATGACGTATTACGACGGTCAGGTAAATACGTCTTACGGCGGCATGTTTGACCCGGTGCATGAGCGCCCGTTCAAGGCATATTATCCGTTTAAGGCGTTCAACGAGCTGTATAAGCTGGGCCAGGCGGTCGAGTTGAGTATACAGGGCGGCCACATAACCGCGCTGGCGGCCAGAGGCGCGGGTAAGCGTGCGATAATGCTGGTCAATACCAGCAAGCGCGCCGAGAAGTGCGTGCTGGATGGCTTGCCGGACGGCGATATGCAGCTAAAGCTGATCGACCATCGCCACGACCTGACCGACGCGGGCAGCGTAAGCGTAAATGACGGCCATGCCGAAATAAACATGGGCGGCTACAACGTGGCTCTGCTTATGGCATAATAGAAAAAATCATTTCCGACGGCGGTGCATGAAGCGTTTCATACGCCGCCGTTTGGTTATATATAAGACAGAGAATATTGTGGCCGCAGAAAGTGCGGAGCATGGCACATAATTAAACGATATGGAGGCGGAGTTATGGAAAACCGACTGATATGCAAGTGCAAAAAGGTTACGCTGTTCGACGTGGAGGATGCGCTGCATCGCTGTAAGACATTCCCCGAGGTGGAAAAGACTTTTGTCGAGGTGCAGAAGATCACGCACTGCACCACGGGCTGCGGCGGCTGTCACGATAAGATACTCGACGCTATATCCGAACTGATGATGAATCGCTGAAAGGCAATCTGACTAAACGGGCTTTAATCAGCCCGCTTTTTTGTATGCAAAAATGCAAAGCATACTTGACAAAAAATGCAAAGTCTACTATACTATATTCGCAAAGCAAACTTTGCAAATATATGGGAGGTGCGGCGCATGAACACGCGCATACGGGAACTCAGGCGCGAAAGGCGCATATCGCAGGAGGAGCTGGCGCGCGCGGTGGGTACGACGCGGCAGACGATCACGTCCATCGAGGTGGGCAAGTACGTCGCGTCGCTGCCGCTGGCGTACAAGATTGCGCACTATTTCGGGCTGACGATCGAGGAAGTTTTCGACTTTTCGGAGGTGGAATGATGGTGGTCAGGGACTATGCAAAGTCGCTTAAACGGCAGAACGTAGTGCTTGGAATAGTGCTGGTGCTGTCAGTGGCGCTGATAATATTTTTAGGCGAAACGGGCTGGCTGGATTCGCGCGACTGGACGTGCGCGGCCGAGGGTACGCAGAAACTGCTTTTCGTATGGCAGGGCTGGATGATATGGCGCATTGTGCGCAACCGCCGCCTGCTGCGTGAGCCGGGCGAGATGAAGCAGTACATGGTGGAGAAAAACGACGAGCGCCGCGCGGCGATATGCGGTCAGGCGGGCCGCCGCTTTTCGACGATATTCATGGCGGCGATGAGTATTGCGTCGGCGATTGCGACGATGTACAACATGACCGTGTTTTACACGCTGTACTTTACCATGCTGGCGGCGCTGGCGCTGTGGGGTACATTGTATCTTTGGTACAGTAAGAAGATGTAATCGGAAGCGTGAAGTACGCATAAGGCGTGCTGATCTTATGTAAACAAAGCGGAGGAATTTTGCAAGCAGAAGCAATTCGGATATGAATGGATAGGCATGGCAAACGGTAAAGTCATGGACGTGCTTTATCGCTTTAGGCAACGGCAAACGTAAATAGCGAAAGAGAACGGACTGTCCCGCATGATGATTAGTCACATCGGAACAGTCCGTTTGTCTATCAGATGGTATCGTCAGTCGGGTCTTCGGGTACGTCGTGTGCCATAGGCACATCTACCGGCGCGGCGGGCTTAACTGCGTCCTTCTCCGGGCGCACGGGGCGCGGGGGACGCGGCTTGTCGGCACGCGGGGGTCTGCTCTGACGCTCGCCCGGCTTCTGATCGCGGCGCTCGGGACGCGGCGCGCGCTTTGCGGGGCGCGCGGCATCGCCATCGGGCTGCGGCGCGTCGGACTTTAGCGTGATCACAACGCGGCGGTTGGGCTCGTCGCCCTCGGAGTGCGTCTGCACATACGGATGATCCTGCAGCGTGGCGTGCAGTACGCGGCGCTCGTAGGGATTCATCGGCTCCAGCACGACCTTGCGGCCGGTCTTGACGGCGCGGTCGGCCATGCGCGCGGCAAGTCGGGTAAGCGACTCCTCGCGCTTGGCGCGGTAATGCTCGGTATCCAGCGATACGCGCACGTACTCCTCGCGGTCGCGGTTGACCTCCAGCGAGGTCAGGTACTGCAGCGCGTCCAGCGTGTCGCCGCGGCGGCCTATCAGTATGCCCAGCGTATCGCCCATCATGCTGATGGACATGCTGCCCTCGGCTTCCGCCACGTATATCTTTACCGGCACGCCCATGAGCTTTGTCAGCTTGTCCAGATACTCGTATGCGCGCCTGCCCAGTTCGCTCAGCGTCGTGGGATCCTGATCGGGCAACGGGCCGTCGGGTATGGCGGGACGCGCGATCTCCGGGCGCGGCTGTGCGGGACGCGGCGCGCGCGGGGGCTTGGGCGGCTGCGGCTTAGGCTGCGCGGGCTTTGCGGCCTGCGGCTTGTCGGCCTTGGGCTGTGCCTGCGGCTTGGGCTGCTGGGGCTTAGGCTGAACCGGTGCGGGCTTAGCCTGAGCCGGTGTCTGCGGCTTTGCCGGGGCGGGAGCGGGTTTTGCCTGAACTGGCGCAGTCTGCGTCTGCGTCTGCGGCTTAACCGGCTGCGGCGCTGGCTTGGGCTGCTGGGGCTTGGGCTGCGCTGCGGGCTGAGGTTTAGCCTGCGGCTTGGGCTGGCGCGGCTTGTCCGCGATGGTGGAGACGCGAGTGGAAGCGCCAGGGCGCAAGATCTGCGACATGTCTATATCGGGCTCCTGATCGCGCTCGGTTATGCGCACCTTGGCGGGCTTTGCGCCGAACAGACCGAAAAATCCCTTGCTGCCCTCTTCTATCACGGAAATCGTAACGTCGGACAGTTCAAGACCCAGCTTGCCCAGTCCCGCCTGTACGGCTTCTTCGACAGTCTTGCCGGTACTCTCTATCGATCTCATTGAATGTTCTCCTGAGCCTTGGCCTTAGCTTCTTTTTTCTCGAAGTATTTGTTGATGAACACGCTCTGAAGTATCGCAATCACGTTGGATGTCAGCCAGTATATCGAGAAGCCGGCGCTCGACGTGCAGCAGATCCACAGCGACATCAGCGGGAAGAAGTACTTCATGAACATGCCCATGGTGTTGGGCTTGCCGGGGGTGGCGTTGGCCTGAGCGGTCTCGGCGGGGTTGAGCTTGGTCTGAAGGAACTGGGTCGCCGCGGCCAGCACGGGCAGAATGTAATAGCCGTTGGGGTTATTGAGCACCTGCAGTATCTCCCACTTGGGCAGCGTGCCGGCGCGCATGAGGTTGCCTATGCCATCGACCACGGTCGCGCCGTACTTTACCATTATGGGGTTATACAGCTCGGGGTTGTTTACGAACGCCTTTAGCGAATCGATAAGTTCCTGCGATACGTTGGCAGTTACCTGCAGCGAGTTCAGGTCGCGGCTTATCGGAATCACAGCTGCAAACAGCGTGTCGGAGCAGAATACGTTCTTTACCCACAGCCAGCTCTGCATGGTGGGCTCGCCGCCCTGCTGAAGCACCTGCAGCATGTTTACGATCTGCTCGGAAGCTATGGCCTGCATGACCCACAGCATACCGAACAGCAGCGGGAACTGTATCAGCAGCGGCAGACATCCGCTCATCGGGTTTATCTTTTCCTTGCGGTAAAGTTCAGCAGTCTTGCGCTGGAGCTTTTCCTGGTCGTTGGCGTATTTTTCGTTGAGGGCATCCAACTTGGGCTTCAGGTCGTTCATGCGCTTCATCGAGCTGCGTGACTTTATGTCAAGCGGCAAAAGCAGCACGCGGATAAGCACGGTGAATATGACGACTGCCCAGCCGTAGTTGGGCACTATCCAGTAAATCGTGTCCAGCAGCGGCCGCAGTATGGATACGAGCATGTTTCTCATTTAAGCAAAACCCTCCAATTATGGCTGAGCTTGTTACGTCAGGGCACGGGATCATAGCCGCCCGGATTGAACGGGTGGCAGCGAAGAATGCGGCGAATGGCCAGCCATCCGCCCTTGAACGGCCCATAGCGCCGGACTGCTTCCAGCGCATAGGCGGAGCATGTGGGGACAAACCGACAGCACGGCGGGAACATGGGCGAAATGACGTGTCTGTAGAACTGTATAAGTGCAATAAGTATACCCTTTAGTATAAAGCATATGCCCCTGTACAGCGCCCGTATCGGCTTAAGAATCCTGCCGCCTGCCATTTTCTGCCTCCAATAGCAGCCCCTCGCGCCGGAATATGTATCTAAGAGACTTATGGAAAGTCTTATAGTCCGCCTGAGCGGCGGGCGCTCTTGCAATAAACACATATTGGCCGGGGCGCATGTCGTACTGCATCAGACGTATATTTTCGCGCATAAGCCTGCGTATGCGGTTGCGCACAACAGCGCAGCCCACCTTGCGGCTGACCGATATGCCCACGCGCAGGTTCTTGCCGGGCAGGTATATCATCGTAAAATGCGTGCAGCCCGACGACTTGCCGCGCCGGTATACGTATTGAAACTGCTGATTGCGATGCAGCGATTGGCGGCGTCCCATTCGGTAACGCCGCTTAATTAATGAATCAGCCCGCGTCACGGCTGAAGCGCCGGAGCGCTCAACCCCGACGGGGCCGTTCAAAGGGGCCTTAATCGGCTTTTCGTTCATTTGGAAAAATTACGCGGACAGTACCTTGCGGCCACGAGCGCGGCGACGGGCCAGAACATTGCGGCCGTTCTTGGTCTTCATGCGGGCGCGGAAACCGTGCACCTTGGAACGCTGGCGGGTCTTGGGCTGGAAAGTCATCTTGTTAGCCATTGGAAAAACACTCCTTCAATGTTATTATCGGCGGCATCGGGTATGATGCTATCCTGCTGCGGAACACGCGGACACAAAAGTCCGACAATGCAACTCCTATAGTATAAATTAACGCGGTGGTTCTGTCAAGTGCGATTACTTGCGCACACTAAACTTAAAACAGCAAATGCAGGAAGTATTGGTCAAGCAGCACATAAATTCCAAGAATTCCTGTGTAAATCGCAAAATAGCGCATCGGGCAGCGGCGAATGATTTTCAGCATGAACTTTATCGCCAGGAAGCCCGACACCGCCGCAACCAGCATTGCGACAAGCGTGCTCGCCCAATTTATGCTCGCCGGATCCACCGCGCTTTCGCCGGTAAGCAGATCCTTTAGCGACATGACGAGCGAACCCAGTATCGCGGGCGCGCTCATCATAAACGAAAAGTCGGCCGCCTTTTTGCGCTTGAGGCCAGAGGATACGCCGCCCGCGATGGTAGAACCCGAGCGCGACACGCCCGGCAGTATCGCAAAGGCCTGCATAAGCCCCATTATTATTGTGTCTTTCCACGTAAGGCGGTCGTGCGTGACCACGCGCTTTGATATTACGTCGGACAGCACCAGCACCACCGACGTTATCAGGAAGGAGAAGCCCAGAAACTTGCCCTCGAACGCCGCGTCGAAAAAGTCGCCCAGCAGCAGCGTCGCAATAACGGCGGGTATCGTGGCCACGATCAGCTCCGGCAGCAGACTGCGTATCGGATGGCGCAGCATGTTCCAGAACAGCTTAAAGTACACCACGAACACCGCGACCAGCGTGCCCACGTGCAGCAGCACCTCCAGCAGCAGTCCGGTCGAGGGAATGCCCAGCAGCTTCTGCACCAGCAGCAGATGTCCCGACGAGCTTATCGGCAGAAACTCGGCCAGACCCTGCGTAAGACCCATGATTACGGCCTGAAATATACTCAGATTCATCTTGCTTCCTCCGTCAAAATTCCCAGCGGTTTTAGTCCCTTCGGAAAGTGGCTCTTTATAACTCCGCCGTGCGCCTTGCCAAAGCATACCGGCAGCCCCTGCCAACTTATCAGCGCCCAGCCGTCTTTTGTATCGGCCTCAATGCTCTCGCCGCGCACCAGCCTTATCGCGGCGGCGGTATTTACCTCAACCGCGCCTTTGTCGGGCGCAAGCGCGCGCCCCAGCGCATACGCGGGCTCGACGTGACTGCGCCCGGCCTCGCACATTTCCAACCCCGCGCGCGCCACCTTAACGCCGTCCAGCTCCGGACAGCCCTCGGGCAGCATGTACAGCCTTTGCCCATACATAACCGGCGTACCCGGTATGTCGGGCAGGTCGATAGTTGATTTCAGACGCTTGAGTACGCCCTCCGCGTCCACCGGCGCGCCCTTGTCCGCACGGCGGCGCTTGTCGCGTTTGCCGGTCGGCCTTTCGGTATATTCGCCCTGCTTGCGCATCCGGCATACGAAATGCCCTTCGCCGTTTACGCGGTGCGGCCATATGCGCAGCATACCGCCCTGCGACTCGCCTATGCCTGCAAGGGCAAAGTCCTCGGCCAGCATGTCGGGATGGCGCCGCATGAACTCAGCCACGGATTGCTCGTTCTCCAGCCGGTTGAACGTGCAGGTGGAGTAGACCATCGCGCCGCCCGGCCGGAGAAGCTCATACGCGCTGTCCAGTATGCCCGCCTGCCGCTCGTGACACATGCGCGGCGCGTCGGGCGACCACTGGCGCACGGCTTCCTCGTCGCGGCGGAACATGCCTTCGCCCGAGCAGGGCGCGTCCACCAGTACCGCGTCGAACGTCTCGCCCCAGCGCGCGGCCAGCCTGTCCGGGTATTCGTTGGTCACGACCACGTTTGAAAAGCCCTGCCGCTCGATATTGGACGCGAGCATCTGCGCACGCGAGGGGATTGGCTCGTTGGACACCAGCAGCCCTCGCCCGCAAAGCGCCGCCGCTAGCTGCGAACTTTTGCCGCCCGGCGCGGCGCACAGGTCGAGCACGCGCATACCCGGCTTGACGTCAAGCGCCGCGCCCGCGCTCATTGCGGACGGCTCCTGCATGTAGTAAAGCCCCAGCAGATGCATCAGCGACGAGCCCGGCATCAGATCGCCCTTGACGCGGTACGCGCCCGACTGCCACTCGACTTCATCGCCGATGAAGCCGCTTGCTAACTCGTGCGCCGCGCCAAAATCAGCGTCGCCCCCCAGCGCAAGCATGGGTGAGGCAGTCGCGCCGCTCAGTCCCGCCCGCGCGTTCAGCCTTAGCCCGCGGCAATGCGGCCTGCCGTAAGCCGCGAAGAACTCGTCGGCCTCGCCGCCCAACAAAGCTTCTATCTCGCGTCTGAATTCGATCGGGAAATCCTGCGCGCGCATCAGCAGCGCCCGCCCGGCTCGGACATGAGCACAGTCAGATGCCCTGAAACCATAAAGTCGTGCATGGCCGCGGGTATCAGCACGCTTTCGCCGTTATGAACCAGCACGCTGCCGCCGTCGTATTCGATCGCGCCCTCGCCCAGCGCGGTGATGAGCGCAAAGCTGTCGGCCTCGACCGGCATACGTCCCATCACGTTCAGGCGCGTGAGCTTGAAGAAGTCGCCGTCGATCAGCGATATGCGCTCGCCGCCCATTACCTCGGTCGTCTGCGGCTCTACCGGGCGCGTCACTATGTCGCAGCGGGTCACGTCCAGCGCCTTCTGAGTATGTATCTCGCGCGGACGGCCCCAGTCCCACATGCGGTAGGTTACGTCGGAGGACTGCTGAATCTCGTAAAGCACAATGCCGCCGCCGATGGCGTGCACCGTGCCGCTTTGTATATACAGGCAGTCGCCCGGCCTAACGTCGATCCAGTTGAGCGTGTCCTCGATATGGCCGGACGCGACGATCTGGCGCAGTTCCTCGGATGACTTTGCCTTTACGCCAAAGACCAGCTTTGCGCCCGGGTCGGCATTCAGTATGTACCATGCCTCGGTCTTGCCGCGCTTGCCCTCGACGCGCGCAGCGTACTCGTCGTCCGGGTGAACCTGTACGCTCAGGCGTTCCTTGGCATCCAACAGCTTCAGCAGCAGCGGGAATTCCTTAAACTCACCCAGCAGTTCCGCGCCCATTACATCGGCGGCCTCGGTCAGCGTCTTGCCGCTCAGCTCGCCGTTTACGATAACGCTCTCGCGGCCGGGCAGAGCCGAAATCTCCAGACTTTCGCCGGTCATGTCGTCAGGTATGTCCTTGTTAAACAACTCGCGCAGCTTGCCGCCGCCCCACGGCGTTTCGGAGCCGTGCCGAAAATATGGCTTCATTTTAAGCGGATATACCGTCATGCTTATCTCTCCCTACAATATTGTACGATATAATTGTACATTCATATTCGGCGCTGTCAACCGCAATATGGCAAAAGGTTAGGTATAATTATCGGGCAAAATGCCCCATCGCTTGACGCAAAAAGCGCGCGCGCTTATAATCAGACGGTAAGGGGTGAAAGGTATGCGCACGGAGCGAATCAGCATGAGGGGATTGGCCGAGTTTTCGCTGCTCAGCGGCGATCTGCGCGCCGAGGGCGCAAACGCCGCGCGTATGCGCGAGGGCATAATCAACCATCAGGCATTGCAAAGCCTGTACGAGGGCGGTATGCAGGCCGAAGTCCCGCTCGAAATGACCGTGCCCACAAAGACGTGCGATCTGATAGTCTCCGGGCGCGCGGACGGGCTGATGCTGGGCGATGGGTACGTGCTTATCGAGGAGATAAAGTCCGCGCCCGGCCGTGTGCATCAGGACGACTATCCCGCGCATTGGGCACAGGCCAAGGGCTATGCTCTGATGGCGTGCAAAAAGCATAATCTGAGCCGCGCAACCGTGCATCTGGTGTACGTGCACTCGGCCTCAAGCGGCGCGCATACCCGATTCACGCGCGAATTCACGCTGGCCGATCTGGAGCGCGACTTTAGTGCACTATTGGAGCCATACGCCAACTGGCTGGACGCGCAGGTCAGGTTTCAGGATGCGCGCGACGAGTCCATACGCGAGCTGCAGTTCCCGTTTGGCGGCTACCGCGCGGGTCAGCGCAAGATGGCGGTCAGGGCGTACCGCGCATTGCGCGACCGGCACGGACTGCTGGCTCAGGCCCCCACCGGCACTGGCAAAACCGCGGGCGCGCTGTTCCCGGCATTGAAGGCGCTGGGCGACGGGCATATAAGCAAGGTGATGTACCTGACCGCGCGTCGCACCACACGGCGCGCGGCGTGGGACTGTCTTAAACTATTAAAGGCAAACGGCCTGCGCGCGCGGGTGTGCGTGATTACCGCCAAGGAGCAGATCTGCATGACCCCGGGCGCGCGCTGTATCCCCGAAAGCTGTCCGTACTGCGCGGGCTACTTCGACAAGCGCCGCGCCGCGCTGGACGACGCGCAGGACGCGACCGAGTACGATTACGACTTCATACGCGCGCTGGCCGAAAAGCACGGCGTATGCCCGTTTGAGCTGTCACTGGACATAAGCGAATTCTCCGACGTAATCATATGCGACTACAACTATGTATTCGACCCGAACGCCTACCTCAGGCGCTTCTTTACCACAAAGTCGCAGTTCGGCCTGCTGATAGACGAGGCGCACAACCTTGAATCGCGTGCGCGGGACATGCTGTCGTGCTCGATCAACTTCGACGACTATGTAAAGCTGTACCGGCATTTGAACGCACAGCTCGGGCCGGGCTCAAACGAGTGCGTGCAGCTGGTCAAATTCATGACGGTCTGGCGCGCGTTCGGCGCGGGCCGGGAACAGCCGTCATTTGACAGCGAGCGCCCCGATTCGCTGATTAAGGCGTGTCAGGAGCTGACCGACGCGACGTCGCCTTCGCTATCCGTTCAGGCAGAGTGCTCGGGCGAGTGGGCGGAGCGCTGGTTCGGACTGCTCGACTTTGCGCGCGTGGGCGCGATGTACGACGGCGAGAACTTCGCCACGCTGTACGAGCCGCACGACCGCGCCGTGGACGTGACTCAGCTTTGCGTGGATGCGACAACACACATACGCAAGTGCATGACAAAGGCGCGCGCATACGTGCTGTTTTCGGCCACGCTCACGCCGATGAAGTACTACTTTTCAGCGCTCGGGCTGGAGGAGGACTCGGGCGACGCGATGCTGGAACTGCCCTCGCCGTTTTTGAGTGAGAACTTCCTGATACGCCGCGTGCCGCTGGCCACGCGCTATTCTCAGCGGCCCGCGTCGCTTGCGCCGATTGCGGACGCTATCGCCGCAATGGCCGATGCGCATACCGGCAACTACATAGCGTGCTTTCCGTCGTATGCCTACCTGCGCGCGGCGGCGGTCGAGTTTAAGCGCCGCCATGCGGACGTGGATGTAATCGAACAGCGTCCCGGCATGACCGACGCACAGCGCGACGCTTTTCTGGCAAAGTTCAAAGCGTCGCCCGCGCGCTCCATGGTCGCGTTCATCACGATGGGCGGCGTGTTCTCGGAGGGCGTTGACCTGCCGGGCGAGCGGCTTTCGGGCGCGGCGATAGTGGGCGTGGGTCTGCCGCAGGTGTGTCTGGAGCGCGAAGCGCTGCGCGCGCATTTTGACAGCAAGCTGGGTGAAGGCTTCAACTATGCCTATGTCTATCCTGGCATATGCAAGGTACTTCAGGCAGCGGGGCGCGTGATACGCACCGAGGACGACGCGGGCGTAGCGCTGCTGATGGACGAGCGCTTCTTCCGTGAACCGTACAGCGAGCTGTTTCCAAGTCACTGGCATGTGGGCGACGCTATGCCGGGCGACATTCAAAATCTGCTAAAACGCTTCTGGCACGGCGAGATGTACTAGCAGACATATTGACGCGATGCACTTAAACGGCTATACTATTAGTATATGTCGGCATTTTGCCTTACAAGTAAATAAAATCCGCGTGCGCGCTTGTCATACCTGAAAATTGATTATGCCTAAATAGCGGATATGGAAGCTGACTTGGTTGTTCAATGGCAAGACAATGCGTCGTGGGAAGCCTGCCGACATTCAAATGCGTTTATCAAATTAATTTAGCTAAGACCGCTCAGGCACGCCGATAATCAGACTGCTGCGCGCCGAAAGCCGTGCCGTGCGGAGGGAGAAGTCATGCGTCATATCGAAATATTTGACACTACGCTGCGCGACGGCGCTCAAGCCGAGGGCGTGGTGTTTTCGCGTGAGGACAAGATCAAGGTACTGCGCCGGCTGGACGAGCTGGGCGTGGACTTTATCGAGGCGGGCAACCCCGCGTCCAACCCCAAGGACATGGAGCTGATGCAGTACGCATGCAGCAAAATGCAGCTTAAAAACGCGCGCATTGCGGCGTTCGGCGCGACCTGCCGCGTGGGCGAGCGCGCCGAGGACTCATCGGGGCTTAAAGCGATAATCGATTCAGGCGCGCACCTTGCGTCGCTGTTTGGTAAAAGTTCGGCGTTTCATGTGCACGAGGTACTGCGCACAACGCCCGATGAAAACCTGCGCATGATATACGAATCGATTGCGCGGCTTACCCGCGCGGGCGTTGAGGTATTCTTCGACGCGGAGCAGTTCTTCGACGGCTGGCTGGCCGATGCAGAATATTCGCTGGAGACGATCAAGGCTGCTAAAGAGGGCGGCGCGAGCCGCATAATACTGTGCGATACTAACGGCGCGACGCTGCCGGACGACATAGCGCGCGGCACCCGGCAGGCAATTGCCGCAGTGGGCGATATAGTGGGCATTCATACGCACGACGACACGTCGCTGGCGGTGGCCGACGCGCTGGCCGCGGTCAGCGCGGGCGCGATACAGGTGCAGGGCACGATAAACGGCTATGGAGAACGCTGCGGCAACGCCAATCTGTGCGCGCTGGTGCCTAACCTGATTATGAAGCTGGGCTGTGAGCCGGGCGAATTCAGGCTGAGCCAGCTTACCGGCGCGGCCAATTTCGTGGCCGAGGTAGCCAACATGTCGCTGCCGCGCACAATGCCTTACGTGGGTCGATCCGCGTTTGCGCATAAGGCGGGTATGCATCAGGACGCGGTCAATAAAAACCCGACTACATACGAACACATCCCGCCCGAAACCGTGGGCAACAAGCGCCGCGAACTGGTGAGCGAGGTAGTGGGCAAGTCGGGACTGATAAACCAGATGGAGCGCGTCGCGCCGCACATAGACCTGCACAGCGATCAGGCGCGCGACATAGTGACGCGGCTAAAGGAGCGCGAATGGCTGGGCTATTCATATGAGGCGGCCGAGGGGTCGCTGGAGCTATTGGTGCTGGAATCGCTGGGCAAGGACATGAGCTTTTTCGACCTGAAGGACTTTCAGGTGATTACGCACAGGCAGTACGACGAGCGCAGTGCGGTAGCCATGGTCAAGGTGGCCGTGGATGGCCGCGAAGAAGTGACCGCCGCCGAGGGCGACGGCCCCGTGAACGCGCTGGACATAGCGCTGCGCAAGGCGCTGCAGGTGTTCTATCCCAGCCTTAACAAGATGTATCTGAAGGACTTTAAGGTGCGCGTGCTGGATAACGGCGGCACGGCGTCGACCGTACGCGTGCATATCGAATCGTCCGACGGCACGCATTCGTGGGCGACGGTGGGCGTTTCTTCTAATATAATAGAAGCTTGTCTGCACGCGCTGAGCGAAGCTGTGACGTATATGCTGCTGAAAGAGGTAAACGGATGGGAAAGCGAGCGCAGACCGCAAACGGTTTAAGCGTTTGACATAAATGGCAAGGGGAAGTGGTCGATTGCAGTATCCGGGTTTCATGCAAGCGTTTTTGTCGTTTGCACAGTCGCCGGCATTTGCGGGCGTGGAAAACTTTTGTTGCAGGGTGTACCCGTGGATAGCCGCCATACTGATGGCCGCAGTGCTTTTGTGGTACCTGCCGCGCTATTTTTATGAGGGTTACAGCGGGCGGTATTTTGCGCGCACTCACCGCGACGAACCGCGCGAGGATATACGCTTTATGGCTTTCGGCAGTCGTCCGCTCAGAGCCGCATTGTGGGTGCTGATGATGTTCGCCGCGTCGCGTGCGCTGTGGCTAATTATACTTCAGATAGTCATAAGCGCAAACGGCTTGGCACCGCTCAGCCTTGACTCGCTGCCCGGATATTTGAATAAGTGGGACGCGGTTAACTATACGCGCATTGCGCAGTACTGGTACGGATTTGACAATCATGGCATACCCGACTATGTTCAGGAATACACGATTGCGTTCCTGCCGGGCTATCCGGTCATGATACGCGCGCTCAACTGCCTCGTGGG
>OLNE01001873.1_pt1 | contig 14205 bp, 12 predicted proteins | sample 1672431 | NCBI WGS metagenome assembly OLNE01 (sample SAMEA3136685, study PRJEB25190) | human gut metagenome | reverse complement strand
AAATGCAAATCTCTAGTCCAACTCCTGTTGAAGAGGAAGAAGAAAAATACATTATTAAAGAAGAACATGAGGATGAAAATCTAATCTATGGTGAAAATGTAAATGCTCTATTTGAACATATATGTGATATAGATAAAAATGCAAAGACTGTTTGTATAGTAGGAGAGATATTTAATATAGAGACAAAAGAGCTTAAAAATGGGAAAATACTTCTTATTGCAGATGTAACTGACAATACAAGCTCAATAAGCTGTAAATTATTCTTAAATGACTTAAACCAAGACAAAGTTCTTAGCAAAATAAGTGAAGGAACTAATGTAAGAATAAAAGGAGACGTAATATACGATACTTTTAAAAGAGAGCTTACAATGACTATAAGTGGTATAAGACTAGAAGATAAGAAACCTAGAGTCGATAAAGCAGATAAAAAACGTGTGGAACTTCACGCACATACACAAATGTCATCTATGGATGCATTATGCCAAACTAAAAAGCTTGTAAAACAAGCATCACAATGGGGGCATAAGGCAATAGCTATAACAGATCATGGTGTAGTTCAGGCTTTTCCTGAAGCGATGGATGCAGGAAAAGCTAACGGTATAAAAATACTATACGGTGTTGAAGGGTATTTAGTTGAAGATAATGCCCCGATTATAAGAGAGGCAAATGACAAAGACTTATCTCAAACATTTGTAGTATTTGACTTAGAGACAACTGGTTTTTCAAATAAAAACGATAAAATAACTGAAATTGGTGCAGTAAAAGTTAAAAACTTTGAAATAGTAGATAGATTTAATGAACTTATAAATCCAGAAAAAGATATATCTTATAAAGTTCAAGAATTAACAGGTATAACTAATGATTTAATAAAAGATAAACCTACAATTGAAGAAATTTTACCTAAATTTATGGAGTTTGTAGGAGATAGTGTATTAGTTGCTCATAATGCAGAGTTCGATATTGGATTTATAAATCAAAAATGTAAGGAAATGAATATTGAATTTAAAAATAAGAGTGTCGATACTCTTATGTTAGCTAGAATATTACTTCCACATTTAAAGCGTTTTAAATTAAATAACCTTACAAAAGAACTTGGAGTACCACTTCATAACCACCATAGAGCTGTAGATGATGCGGCTGCGACTGCACAAATATTTATAAAGTTTTTAGATATGCTACAGAAAAAAGGAGCTAAAAAGTTAAGTGATGTAAATGAAGTATTAGGCGGCATAGATTATACTAAATTAAAAACAAAACATATTACATTAATTGCTCAAAATTTAGATGGTATTAAGAATTTATATAAAATAGTATCTGATGCCCATGTAAATCATTTTTATAGAGCACCTAGAATATTAAAAAGTGTGCTTTTAGAACACAAAGAAGGTATTATAGTAGGTTCAGCTTGTGAAGCTGGAGAAGTGTTCCAAGCTGTTAAACAAAATAAAAATGACGACGAAATAAAAGAGATAATAGATTTATACGACTATATAGAAGTAATGCCTATTGATAACAATAGATTTATGATTCGAAATGGTGAAGTAAAAGATGAAGATGAGCTTCGAGATTTAAATAGAAGAATGATAGAAATAGCGAAAAAATTCGGCAAAATTCCAGTAGCTACAGGAGATGTACACTTTATAGATAAACATGAAGCTGTATTTAGACGTGTGCTTAAATATTCACAAGGATTTAGTTTAGATGATGAAGAGACTTATCTACATTTTAGAACAACTGATGAAATGTTAGAAGAATTTAAGTACTTAGGCGAAGAATTAGCTTATGAAGTTGTAGTTGAAAATACAAATAAAGTCGCAGATATGGTTGAGGACTTTTTACCAATACCAAATGAGACTTTCCCACCAGTAATAGAAGGTTCTGATACAGAGCTTAGGGAAATGTGTTATAACAAGGCTAAGAGGATTTATGGAGACCCTATGCCTGAAGTTGTAAAGAAAAGATTGGATAGAGAGCTAAACTCTATAATAAGCAATGGATATGCCGTAATGTATATTATCGCCCAAAAGTTAGTTACAAAGTCATTAGCTGATGGATATCTAGTTGGTTCGAGGGGATCTGTTGGTTCATCTCTCGCTGCAACAATGAGTGATATAACAGAAGTTAATCCTCTTCCAGCACATTATATTTGTGAAAATGAAGACTGTAAATATTCTTATTTCTATGCAGTTGGTGAGTGGGGTTCAGGAGTAGATTTACCCGATAAAGATTGTCCAAAATGTGGACGCAAACTAAAAAAAGATGGTCACGATATACCATTTGAGGTTTTCCTTGGATTCGAAGGAGATAAAGAGCCCGATATAGACCTTAACTTCTCTGGTAGTTATCAGCCTGTAATACACAAGTATACAGAAGAACTATTCGGTGAGGGACATGTATATAGAGCGGGAACTATAGGTACAGTAGCCGATAAAACTGCATATGGATATGCTAAAAAATATGTAGAAGAAAATGATTTAGATGTACCAAGTGCAGAGGTATTAAGATTGGCTAAAGGATGTACTGGTGTAAAAAGAACATCAGGACAACATCCAGGTGGAGTTATGGTTATACCAAACTACAAAGAAGTGTATGATATTACACCGATACAATACCCAGCAAATGACGTAAACTGTGGAGTTATAACAACACACTTCGATTATCACTCTATAAGTGGTAGGATATTAAAACTAGACATACTAGGCCACGACGTTCCGACCATAATAAGAATGATAGAAGATATAACAGGACTTGATGCGACTACTATACCGCTAGACGATAAAGAAACTATGTCGATATTTACATCAACAGAGGCACTAGGGGTAACGCCAGAGGAAATAAATTGTCCAATTGGTTCTTTAGCAATACCAGAATTCGGGACATCTTTCGTTAGACAGATGCTTCTTGATACAAAGCCAACGACATTTGCAGAACTTGTTCGTATATCTGGGCTTTCACATGGTACAGACGTTTGGCTTAATAATGCACAAGACTTAGTTGTTGATAAAGTCGTTGAATTTAAAGACGTTATATCAACTCGTGACGATATAATGAACTACTTATTATTTAAAGGTCTTCCACCAAAGATGGCATTTACAATAATGGAAAACGTAAGAAAAGGTAAAGGATTAAAGCCTGAGTTTATTGAAGAAATGAACAAACACGATGTGCCACAGTGGTATGTTGATTCTTGCCAAAAGATAAAATACATGTTCCCTAAGGCACATGCTGTAGCTTACGTAATGATGTCGTTTAGACTTGCATATTATAAAGTCCACTATCCAGCAGCATTTTATGCGACTTACTTTACAACTAAAGCACAAGATTTTGATGCAGATTTAATTGTAGGTGGTCTTGATAGTATTAAACAAAAAATAAATGAAATCCACGAACTTGGAAATGATGCAACAGCAAAAGATAAAACTATGCTTACAGTACTTGAAGTTGCACTTGAAATGTACGCAAGGAAAATTAAGATAATTCCTGTTGATATTTATAAATCAGATGCGACTAAATTTATAGTTGTAGACGATAGCACAATACTACCTCCAATGATAGCTTTACAAGGAGTTGGTGAAAATGCCGCTATAAATATTCAAAAGGAAAGAGAAAGTGGAGAATTCATTTCAAAAGAGGATTTAAGAAAAAGAACTAAAATTTCTAAAACAGTAGTAGAGACACTTTCTAACCATGGTTCTTTAAATGACATGAGTGAAAAGAATCAATTATCATTATTTTAGATATTTTTTAGGGATTGACAACATATTTTGAAAATTTATAATATATTGTATATACAAATTAAGAAAAATGTTGTAGAATAAAAGAGTTATAAAGGTATTTAATCAAAAGACTTGTAAATAAAAAAATTTTATGTTATAGTAATAGAAAAATGACATATGCAGAAGATAAGAGTGAGGCAATAGTTCTCACTCTTTTATTTTAAATATGTTATAATACAACTGAATAGGAGGTACGTATGAAAAAGAATATAGAATCTACAATAGAAGAATTAGTACAACCAATTGTTGATGCTAGAAATATAGAAATAGTAGATATTGAGTACGTAAAAGAAGCTGGACAATTCTACTTAAGAATCTATCTTGAAAAAGAAGGTGGAATTACTTTAGATGATTGTGCAGAAGTTTCAAGAGAATTAAATCCAATATTAGACGAAAAAGATCCAATAAAAGATAATTACTTCTTAGAAGTCTGTTCACCAGGACTTGATAGACCACTTAAAAAGGAAAAAGATTTCATAAGATATGCGGGATATGACGTGGAAATCAAATTATACAAACCTTTAAATGGAACAAAACAACTTGAAGGAGAACTTATCGGTTTAACTGAAGATAAAAAAATCAAAGTAGTAATAGATAATAATGAAGTTGAGTTTGATAAAAAAGATATCGCATTAATCAAACTAGCGGTGAAATTTTAGTGATAACATTAATTAGGGAGGAATAAACAATGAATCACGAATTTATGGAAGCATTAGACGAATTAGAAAAAGACAGAGGGATTGACAAAGAGATTATAATAGATACAATCGAGCAAGCACTTTTAACTGCTTATAAAAAGAACTTCGGTTCAGCTCAAAATGTCAGAGTATCTGTAGATAGAGAAGGCGGAGAAGTTAGAGTTTACTCTCAAAGAAGAGTAGTTGATGAATCTGACTTATATGATACTTTCCTTGAAATTGAACTAAACGATGCAAGAGAAATAAGCCCAAATTATGAGTTAGGAGATATAATAGAAAACGAAGTAACTCCTAAAGATTTCGGAAGAATAGCAGCTCAAACTGCAAAGCAAGTTGTTGTTCAAAGAATAAGAGAAGCTGAAAGAGAAATAGTATATAATGAATTTATGGATAAAGAAAATGAAATAGTTACAGGAGAAGTAGCTAGAGTAAATAAAAATATAGTATATGTAAACCTAGGCAGAATAGAAGCTATAATGACTCAAGCTGAGCAAATACCAGGAGAGCATTATCAAGCTGGACAAAAAATAAAGGTATATATATTAGAAGTAAAGAAAACTAATAAAGGACCTCAAATAGTAGTATCAAGAAGCCATCCAGGATTAGTTAAGAGATTATTTGAATTTGAAGTACCTGAAATATTTGAAGGTATAGTTCAAATAAAATCTGTATCAAGAGAAGCTGGTTCAAGAACTAAGATGGCAGTTAAATCAATAGATGAAAAGATAGATCCAATAGGAGCTTGTGTTGGTCCTAAAGGTTCAAGAGTTAAAAATATAGTTGATGAACTTGGTGATGAAAAAATAGATATAATAAAATACAGCGATGATCCAGCTGAATATATATCTGCATCACTTAGCCCATCGAAGGTTGAAAAAGTAGAAGTTAATGAAGAAGAAAAGTCTGCTTTAGTAGTAGTTCCTGATTATCAATTATCACTTGCAATAGGTAAAGAAGGACAAAATGCAAGACTTGCAGCTAAGCTTACTAACTGGAAGATAGATATAAAAAGCGAATCACAAGCAAAACAAGATCAAGAATAAGGAGGGATGACCTTTGCAAAAAACTAAAAAGGTACCTCAAAGAAAGTGTATAGCTTGTCAAGAAAGAGACTCTAAAAAAGGGTTAATAAGAATAGTAAAAAATAAAGAAGGTCAAATATTTTTAGACCCAATAGGAAAAGCGAACGGTAGAGGTGCATATATATGTAAAGATGCAGAATGCTTAAAAAAGGCAATAAAGTCTAAAGCATTAAACAGAGCATTCAAAATAGAAGTACCTAACGAGGTATATGAAAATCTACTTGAGGAGCTACAAAAATATGAAGACTAATGAAGATAAAATATACTCATTTTTAGGCCTTGCAACTCGTGCAGGTAAAATAGTGTCAGGAGATGATTCAACACTACTTGAACTAAAAAGAGGTAATGTTAAGCTAGTTATAGTTGCAGAGGATGCATCAGATAACACTAAGAAGTTATTTAAAGATAAATCTAGCTATAGAAATGTACCATATGTATATTTCTCAAGTAAATTGCAACTAGGATATGCAACAGGAAAAGCTCCAAGAGCTGCTCTAGGAGTTAAAGATGTAAATTTTGCCAATAAGATATTGGAATTAATGGAAACGCCAAAAATATAATAGGAGGTGATCTTGTGTCAAAAACAAGAGTATACCAAATTGCGAACGAATTAAAAATGTCTAATGAAGATGTATTAGCTAAATTAAAAGAATTAGAAATAAATGCAGTAGATAAGGATTCTGAACTAGAAGAAGATGAAGTTGAATTAGTACTTGAAATATTAAAAGATGAAATAGCTGCAGCTAATGGAAATACTATAGCTATAGATGGAAAATTAACAGTTCAAGAGTTAGCTACTAAATTAGATAAATCTGCATCTGAGATAATAATGAAGCTTATGAAGATGGGAACAATGGCAACAATAAACCAAGAAATAAGTTTTGAAATAGGTTCATTAGTTGCAAGTGAATATGGATTTGAATTAGTTGAAGGTTCAGCTAATGATGAAGAAGAATTAGAAGCAATAGATGCTTTAATAGATATAGAAGAAGATAAAGAAGAAGACTTAGTAAAAAGACCACCTGTTGTTACTGTAATGGGACATGTTGACCATGGTAAAACTTCTTTACTTGATGCTATAAGAAAAACTAACGTAACTTCAAGTGAAGCAGGAGGAATAACTCAACATATAGGTGCTTCAGAAGTTATGGTAAATGGAGAAAAAGTAGTATTCTTAGATACTCCAGGGCACGAAGCTTTCACATCTATGAGAGCTAGAGGAGCACAAGTTACAGATATGGCAATATTAGTTGTTGCTGCAGATGATGGTATAATGCCTCAAACAGTTGAAGCTATAAACCATGCTAAAGCTGCAAATGTACCTTTAATAGTTGCTATAAATAAAATAGATAAGCCAGGAGCAAATCCTGATAGAGTTAAGCAAGAATTAGCTGACCAAGGATTATTAGTTGAAGACTGGGGTGGTGACGTTATATGCGTTCCAGTATCAGCTTTAAAAAGAGAAGGTATAGATACTTTACTTGAAATGGTACTTTTAGTTGCAGAAATGGAGGAATTAAAAGCTAACCCTAACAAAAGAGCAGTAGGTACAGTTATAGAAGCTCAACTTGATAAAGGTAGAGGACCAGTTGCAACAGTACTTGTTCAAGGTGGTACTTTAAGAGTTGGAGATCCTATAGTTGCAGGTGTTGCTAGTGGTAAAGTAAGAGCGATGATAAACTCTAAAGGAAAGAGAGTTAAAGTTGCTGGACCTTCTACAGCAGTAGAAATATTAGGGTTATCAGAAGTTCCACAAGGTGGAGACCAAGTTGTTGCAGTACCAAATGATAAAGCTGCAAGATTAGTAGCTGAAAAGAGACAACAAATGGCTAGAGAGGAAATGTTAAAATCTAACCAAAGAATGAGTCTTGATGACTTCTTCGCTCAAATGGGAGATGCTGAAGTTAAAGAATTACCTATAATAGTAAAAGCAGACGTTCAAGGTTCTGTTCAAGCAGTTAAGCAATCACTTGAAAAATTATCTAATGAAGAAGTTGCTGTTAGAGTAATACATGGTGGTGTTGGAGCAGTAACTGAATCAGATGTTACACTTGCAACTGCATCTAATGCAATAATAATAGGATTTAACGTAAGACCAGTTCCAAGTGCAGAAGTACTTGCTAAAAAAGAAGGTGTAGATGTAAGAACATATACTATAATATACAAAGCTATAGAAGATGTTCAAGCAGCTATGACTGGTATGTTAGACCCAGAATATGTTGATGAAGATACAGGAAAAGCTGAAGTTAGAGAAACATTTAAGTTATCAGGTGTTGGAACTATAGCTGGATGTTATGTAACTAGTGGTAAGGTATTTAGAGGATCTAAAGTAAGAATAGTAAGAGATGGATTCATAATACATGAAGGACAATTAGCTGCTCTTAGAAGATTTAAAGATGACGTTAAAGAAGTTAACCAAGGATATGAATGTGGTATGAGTTTTGTTAACTACAATGACGTTAAAGAAGGCGATATAATAGAAGCTTATATAACTAAAGAAGTAGAAAGAAAATTAAAATAGATATAAAAGAGGTCGATATTAATGGCATCATATAACAGAACAAAGAGAATAGCAGAAGAAATAAAAAAAGTTATAAGCTCAATGCTTATAAGTGGAATAAAAGACCCTAGAATAACATCTATGGTAAGTGTAACTGATGTTGAAGTTACAAATGACTTAAGCTATGCATATGTTTATGTAAGTATATTAGGTGGAGATGAGGAATCTACACTGTTAGGACTAAAAAGTGCAGTAAACTATATAAGAAGAGAAGTAAGTAGAAGTGTTAAGCTTAGACATACTCCACAAATAATATTTAAAGTTGATGATTCTATCAAAAATGGTATGTATATGGACCATTTAATAAGAAAAGTTAATGAAGGAGCAACAGCATCTTCATTTGACGAGGAAGAATTTGATGAAGAATAATATAGAGAGTATAATAAAATACTTAAAAGGAAGTAACGATGATTTCATCGTTACTTCTCATATTAGTCCAGATGGAGATAATATAGGGTCAACTTTATCGATGTATTATGCTTTAAATAAATTAGGGAAAAACGTTTACTATGTATTAGACGATAATCCTCCTCAAAATTTAAAGTTTTTAGTTGAAAATATGAATATATTAAAATCAGAAGAAGTCAACTTAGATAGTTATAATATAGTAGCACTTGATTGTGGAGATAAAAATAGAATTTGCATAAGCCAAAATTTAATAGATAATGCTAAGAAAATAATATGTATAGATCATCATGCAAGTAATGATAATTATGGTGATTTAAATTATGTAATGCCAGAAGAGTCTTCAACTTGTGAACTTGTATACAATTTATTAAAAAAAATAAATGAAGATAAAAATACTCAAGTTATAGATCAAAAAATTGCAACTGCATTATATACAGGTGTAGTAACAGATACAGGTAAATTTTCTTATTCAAACACTCACCCATCTACTTTTGAAATGGCAAAAGAGCTTTTGATATTAGGAGCTGAGACAAATAAAGTTATCTGTGAAGTTTATGGAAATAATCCGTATAATTATTATAAGTTATTAGGTGAAGCACTAAATACACTAGATATAATAAATAATAAAATAGCTGTTATAACATTAACTCAAGATATGTTAAATAGAAACAATGTTAGCTTTAAAGATACTGACGGTATAACACCATATTGCAGGGATATTGAAAATGTAGAAGTAGGTATTTTAGTAAAAGAAAAATCTTCAAATGAAATAAAGATAAGTCTTAGATCAAAAAATTACGTTGACGTAAGCAAAGTTGCAAAAGTATTTAATGGTGGAGGTCACGTAAGAGCTGCTGGATTAACTATATTTAATGAAACTATAGAAAATGCGATTAAAATGGTAGTAGCTGAGACTTTAAAATATATTTAAGGATGATATAATGAATAAAATTATTAATATTTTAAAGCCAACCGGGATGACATCTCATGATGTAGTTAGCTGCGTCAGAAGAACGTTAAATATGAAAAAGGTTGGTCACACAGGAACACTAGATCCAGATGCTGCAGGAGTACTTCCTATATGTTTAGGAAGAGCTACTAAAGTAAGTGAGCTTATTTTAAATAAAGATAAGTCTTATATTTGTGAATTGACATTAGGAATAGAAACTGACACATACGATTCATCAGGGACTATTTTATATAGAAATGACGATTTAAACATAGAAGAGTCAAAAATAAGAGAAGCCTTTAAATCACAAGAAGGTGAGATAGAACAACTTCCCCCTGTATATTCAGCATTAAAGATAAATGGACAAAAAATGTGTGATTTAGCTAGAAAAGGGAAGGCAGATTCAATAGACATAAAACCAAGAAAAGTAAATATTAAAAAAATAGACATTTTAAATATATCTCAAAATAAAATAACTTTTTATGTAGAATGTTCAAAGGGAACTTATGTAAGAAGTATATGTCATGATATAGGAGAGTATTTAAATTGTGGAGGACATATGTCTTTCTTACTTAGAACTTCATCAGGAAGATTCAATCTAGAAAATTCGATAACTCTAGAAGAATTAGAACAACTAAAAGAAAATGGATGTCTAGAAGAACATCTATACGATATAGATTATGTTTTAAATAACCTTCAAAGAGCAGAATTAAATCCTAGTGCAAAAAAATATTACATCAATGGTGGAGCTATTGATTCAAGAAGATTTGCTATAAAAAAATCAAAAGACAACAATAATGACGACAATCTTGTCAGAGTTTATTGTGAAGATATTTTTGTAGGTGTAGGAAAAATCATAAAAGATAATAACACTATGATGTTAAAAAGTGATAAACTCTTTATATAGTAAATAATATTTCGGTGGGGAAAAGATAATGAGAATTATAACATCTTTAGAAGAATTGGAACAAATAAATAAAAGTGCTGTCACAATAGGCAAGTTTGATGGTCTTCATAAGGGTCATAAAGCCCTTATAGAGAAGACTGTAGATTATGCAAAAAAAAATAACATGAAAAGTGTAGTATTTACCTTTTCGAATCATCCAGCCAATTTCTTTGAAAGTGAAAAGGTAAGAAAAATTATTACTAATAAAGATAAGATTAACACTATGAAAGATTTAGGGGTTGATATTGTTATAAATCTCCCATTTGATGAATTTATGACAAAAATATCAGCTATAGATTTCGTGGAAAAAATTTTAGTAAAAAAATTAAATGCAAAAAAAATATATGTGGGTCATGATTTTACCTTTGCAAGAAATAAAGAAGGAGATGCGATTTTATTGAAGGCATTAGGCGGAGAATACGATTTTGATGTGGATATAGTAAAACCAATAAAGATAAATAATATAAGGGTAAGTAGCACATATATAAGAAATTTATTGGCTCAAGGTAAGGTAGAAAGTGTAAAAGAGTATTTAGGAAGTAACTATATCGTTGAAGGTATAGTTATAGAAGGTAAACAAATAGGTAGAACTATGGGATTTCCGACTGCAAATCTAAAATTCAAAGAGAACTTAATACTTCCGAGAATAGGAATATATGCTACAAAAGTGTATATTGGAGATAAAGTATATATAGGTGCTACAAATATAGGTTTTAATCCGACTGTAAGAGTTGAAAAATTATCAATTGAAACTCATATACTACAGTTTAATGAAGATATTTATGGAAAAAATATAAAAAAATTAGAAAAAGCATTGGAAGAAATAAAAAATGCTGTTAAAATAAGCGAGAATCCTGTTAATTGTAACAGTTTGATACACGAAGTAATTCAATAAGGGAGGATTGGCGATGAAGCGATTTTTTATGTTTGTGACAGCGGTGATTCTGATCTTTTCCCTGACGGCATGCGGAGGCAGCAGCGATAAAAAGAAATCTGACGAGGGGACCAGTGAAGTGGCCATGATCGTAGATGGCGAGCAGCTGGCAGAAGGCTCTGTGGATCAGAGCACATGGCTGAGTGTAAAAGCGCTTGCTGATGAAAATGGTCTGAGCAGTCAGTATTATACTACGAAGGATCCGTCGAAAGATACGTATCTGGCATCGATCCAGAAGGCTGTAGACAAGGGAGCAAAATTCATTGTGCTTCCGGGCAGCAATTTTGAAACGGCGGCGTATGCGGCACAGTCGGCGTATCCGGATGTGGATTTTCTGCTGATCGACGGGGTGCCTCATGATGAAAACGGTGCATATGCCACAGCATCCAATATGGTCAGCATGGTCTTTGCAGAAGAAGAGGCCGGGTATCTGGCAGGCTATGCGGCGGTAAGGGAAGGATATACGAAGCTGGGATTTTTAGGCGGACAGGAGATCCCTTCTGTCAAGCGCTATGGCTATGGATTCGTGCAGGGAGCTGCGGCAGCTGCGGCTGAAAAGGAAAAGAAGGTGGAGATAAGGTATCAGTACACCGGATCCAACGATGCGTCCGATGCGGCAAAGGACACGGCGGTAGCCTGGTATAAGGACGGCACGCAGGTGATCTTTGCAAGCGGAGGCTCCATAAACAGTTCTGTGATCAAGGCAGCTGAAAAGGTGGATAAAAAGAAGAAGAAGGTGATCGGATCCGATGTGGATCAGAGCGAGCTGTCGGATACGGTGCTGACTTCCGCAGAAAAAAATCTGGACAAGGCGGTCGGTGATCTTATGAAGGACTATGCATCGGATAAGTTTGTAGGCGGCATGGCGTTCAACTATGCGGCGAAAAATAACGGCGTTGCTCTGGAAATCGATAACGGAAGATTCGACAAGTTCACGCAGGAGGACTACGATGCCGTTTTCGCGAAATTGAAATCCGGTGAAATCGAACTGAAGAAGGATACCGGAGCAGGTTCTGCAGCAGAACTTGCAGGTGACTGGGTCACTATAGTGCAATAGAAAACAGAAACACATGTTTTTGTAAATAAAAGGAAAGTGATGAGAAAAGTATGGATGGAAGCAAGGAGAATGGGAGGAGAAAGAAAATGAAAATCAACAGAACCAGAGAAAGAATCTTAGACAAATCCATTGAGTTATTCAATCGGAAGCAGGCGTCAAACGTAAGTACGGTACAGATCTCGACCGCACTGGAAATCAGCCCGGGAAATCTGTATTACTACTACACCAACAAGGAAGAAGTGATCCGCTGCACCTGGAAAGAACGGATGGTGCCGGAGATCACGGAGATCCTGGAAACAGCAGAGGAAATCAACGATAAAAAAGATCTGGAACAGTATCTGAAGAAGTTCCTGGCGCACTATGCCAAGTTCCGTTTCTTTTATACAGAGAGAACGACGATGTTTTATAATGACGATGAGATGGAAGATCTGTATGTCGAAACAGCTGCGCAGGAAAAGGAAACTCTGGAAACTGTATTTAACCGGTGGGCAGGTGAAGGCAAAGCTGATTTCAGCAAAGAGGATGCAAAGCTTCTGGCAGACAGCAGCATGATCCTTCTGGAAGCACTGGCTGCTGACAATAAAAACGCAGGAGAAGTTGAAGAAGGGGATAAAGAATTTCAGGCGTATGCAGACAAGGCTTTAAGCTATGTGATGGCTGCACTGGGGGCTCACCTGAAATAAGAAAGATTTTATGAAAAAAGAAAAAGGACAAAAAGTAAAGTTTATCGTCTACGTTGTGGTAAGGGTTTTAGTCGTTCTGGCGCTGATCAGGCAGATCTGGGAGCACGACTGGCATGATGTTATGCTGTGCGGCATGACGCTGATCCTGCTGTTTCTGCCGACGGTCTTGTCGAAACAGCTGGCACTGCGGCTGCCTAATGTGCTGGAGATAATCATCGTGGTCTTTATCTTTGCAGCAGAGATCCTGGGGGAAGTCCATGGATTTTATGTGATATTCCCCAACTGGGATGATATCCTGCATACGACTAACGGATTTCTGGCAGCAGCCATCGGGATCGCGCTGGTGGACGTGCTCAATCAGCATGAAAACGTCAAGCTGAATTTGTCGCCGGCTTTTGTGGCGGTAGTTTCGTTCTGCTTTTCCATGACGATAGGCTTGCTGTGGGAATTCTTTGAATGCAGCATGGATATGTTCTGCGGGACAGATATGCAGAAGGATACATGGATCTCCGCGTTCAATTCTGTTGCCATCAATCCGGACGGCGTTAATGTGCCGGTTCATGTGGATGTGGATTCCGTGACAGTAAACGGCCAGGTGTGGCAGCAGTACCTTGATATCGGTCTTTATGACACGATGCAGGATCTGTTCGTAAACTTTATCGGAGCCGTGGTGTTCTCCATCATCGGTTACATATACATTAAAAACAGAGGACGCGGGATCGCGGCCGAGTTTATTCCAACGATGGATATGGAAAAGTTTGAAGAAATAAAAGAAGAACATCAGGAAGAACTGGATCATCTTCTGCATGACAAACTGAAGCTGTCTAAAAAAGAGGAAAAACAGCAGACGGATGATACGGAAAAAGAATAGAAATAAGAGGCAGGGAGCAGTTACAGGTGGCTGCTCCCTCTTTTTAAATAAATCTTAAACGCTCACTGGATTTTTTCTTAAGGATTCCTGTGGCATAATAACAGTGGAGGTGGAAGAGGAATGTATAACATATTGATCTGTGATGATGAACCGGATATCGTATCGGCATTGAAAATATATCTGACAGGTGATGAATATCAGCTGTTTGAGGCGGACGTGTTTACCGATGTTTGTTTCGGAC
>OLNE01001867.1_pt1 | contig 14228 bp, 8 predicted proteins | sample 1672431 | NCBI WGS metagenome assembly OLNE01 (sample SAMEA3136685, study PRJEB25190) | human gut metagenome | reverse complement strand
CCATTCTCGCCATCTCTTACAGCTTCCATACACCCATGAATCCTGCTGGTGATCAGTGGTCTTCCCATGGCTCCACATTCTAGCAGTGTATTTGCCATGCCTTCATGATACGACGGTAATACAAAGCAGTCACATTTCTTAATGAATGGTTTGACATCTTCCTGATAGCCATAATAATAAATGATACCATTTCTGACCAATGACTGGATTCGTTCCTTATAATCATCTTCCATTGGTCCTACGATATCAAACGATACTTCTGGGTAGATCTTCTTAATGTTCTTTGCTGCTTTGAACAGTTCTTCAACTCCTTTTTCTTTCATCACTCGTCCGATAAACAAGAACCTGATGTTTCTTGACTCTTCTGGGTATGGTGTCATCTTGTATTCATCAAGGTCAATCCCTGCTCCTGGAAGGGTGCATGTTCTGGATTCTTTGATAATATTATTTTCTATAAACACCTGCTTATTTCCTTCATTTTCAAAGAAGATTGTTTTTGCCTTTTTGCAGGATAGTTTATATAAAAATACGACGAGTTTCTTGATCATATTTTCATTCTGAAATGCAGTTCCTAATCCTGTGATATTGACTGCATATGGAATTCTTTTGAATCTTGCTGCGATCCCTCCGTAGATGTTTGGTTTGATCGTGTAGGTGATCACAAGGTCTGGCTTTATCTTGCCTAAGATGTTAAAGTATCTCATCATCAGTTTAAAATCTGTTGCTGGATTGATCCCTCTTCGATCTACCGGTGTTTCGATAAAATGACATCCCATTTCTTTTAAATTCTGTACTAACATTCCTTTTGGCAGGGATATATAGACTTCATTTCCTTGATCTATGAGCTTTTTGATCAGTGCTTTTCTGAATTTGTATAATCCTACGTCTAGGTTTGCTAAAATTAATATCTTCTTATTCTTCATCGTTTACTCTTCTCACTGGTACTCCAACATAAGTTCCTGCTTCGTTGATATCTTCGATCACTGTACTTCCTGCTCCCATGATCACTTCGTCTGTGATATGCAGTCCTTGTATGATCTGGCTTCCTGTGCCAATCTCTGTCTCAGTCTTTAAATGAACATCTCCTGACAGTAAAACTCCCGGATACAGGGTATTATAATCTCCAATCTCGTCATCATGCCCAACAATACTTCGATTGCAGATCAGGTTAAAATTACCAATCTCTATATTCGTTGTCATAATAACGGATGTACAAATGATATTTCCTTGTCCTAGATGCACTCTTTGTGATGTGATCACGGATGGATCGATCAGATTAGGATACCATAAGTTTGGATTTGGCAGACATTTTAAAACGAGTTTTTCACGGACTTTTGCATTGCCTATAGCGAAGGCAACGGCAAGTTTTTGTTCTTTGTCGTATTCTTCGAGGTATTTCATTCCTCCAAGAATCGGATAGCCATCTATAATGCTGCCTTGCTGGATTCCATCGTCTATGTATCCAAGAATCTCATATGTTGGTTCTTCTTCGTTGATCCGTTCGATCAGCCACTGAGTATCTCTTCCCATACCACCGGCTCCAACGATCACGATTGGTTTTATCTTTGGTTCTTTACTCATATAACCCATCCTCATTCTTCTTCCAATAGCATTCCATTCCTAATGCTTTCGGTGCAATAAAATCTTTCTCGATATCATCTCCGACAAATGCCATGTTCCTGCATGGTATTTCTAATCGTTTTCTCATGATCAGAAATGGAAGATCATTTGGTTTCCTGAATTCCATGACATTTCCATGTCCTGCAAGTTCGTCTGTGATCAGTATCTCGTCTGCCATTTTATCTAACCCCAGAGCTTCTATCTTGGCTCGCTGTACTTTTGGTGTTCCATCGATCAAGATCCCAATACTTCGCTTTTGCGTGTGTAGTTCAAAGAATAATTCTTTGACTCCTTCATACAGTGAAATCTCTGGTTTATGGTCCCTGATGGCTTCTCTGCATTTTAATAATAATTCATCCGAATACATTCCTGCATCTTTTAATACCGTTTCCAGTGGTGGCTGCCCTTTTTCCAGTGCTGCGCATAACTTATTAAAGATATTGTTCACTTCTGGAAGCATTCGTTCTACCACTCGGAAACTGCTTCGTACATAATCTTTCTCTGAGTATAATGTGTCATCCAGATCAAAGATCACCGAACCAATTCCCTCATCTAAATGATACAGATCTTTAAAATCATGAATCTCTACGATTGGTTCTTCTCTTGTATTTAAACATACACTTTTTTCAAATCTTGTGAAAATAACATTGTCATCGGCTGCATCCTCTTTGTATTCCATTGGTTCACCTAACATCATGGAGAGTGCTGCATATGGTGCGTCGGCTCCTGCCTTGATCGATACGGTGTTTGCCTGATGATACCATGGTTCCATTCGGATAAAATAATCTTTGTCTGTATGTTCTTCACGAAGCATAAAGATCGTCATCCATCCGGATGGCCTTAATTTCTTTATCACTTTCTTTGCTTCTTCTACGATCTTGTGATCTCTTACAACTCTGTATCTTGCACTTTCTTTTCCCTCGACTTCTTCCTTTGCCCTTGGTGTGATGTAAACCGGGCTTCCGTCTAGATTGCAGAATACGTCGATCTCATACATCTTCCCATTTAAAAATGGACGTATCGTGTAATTCGCGTATTTTGATGCATGAAAACTTAATTCTTGTTCATCATGGATCATGATGCTTTTCTCCAGATTATCCATTTCATCCAATACTGCAAACATTGCTGGGTATCCTTGTGTATAGTCATTGGCACTGCTTACAACCTGTGGTGCGTTAAGACCACATTCTTCAAAGAAACGAGCTGTCCAGCGTTTATTGCTGCACAGCAGAGCTAATTCTTCATTTGCAATGAGAACTTCTGTTCCAACAGCTTCAAATTCGCTGGTTCTTTGTGACAGGATAAAGACATCTTCTTCTGTTCTTGGTATGAGCAGACCGATCTTCTCCTGTTTACAGATATTCAAGAGTGCTGTGACGTAGGCTTCTTCCCCTGGCTGTGGAACCTGATAGTGCTTATGGCAGCGATATAATGCTGGTGCTTCCAGTGAATGATCACAGCCGACAAATGTTACTTTCACCCCTAATCTGCCGGCAGCATAGCGGAAGGTATCGATAAATTCGACCTGATCTGCCACGCTTGAAAATAAGATCTTTAAGTGTCCTGCTTTCTTGTATTTGGAAAACTGATCTTTCTTTGTTCCCTGAAAGGCATACATTGTCACAGATTCCTGTGCACTGATCCCTGCTCTTTTTAAGACTTTTGTCACGGTCTTTAGTATGATCTTGATATCGGTAAGAAATGAAATGCTATCCACATATTCAAGGTCAAATTCAAACTTTTCTTCCCAGCTGATGGCATTTCTCCCATTCACCTGTGCAAGTCCTGTCAGTCCTGGTCTTACGTCTGCACGTCGTTTCTGTCTTGCACTGTAGAAATCTATGTATTGTTTCAATAATGGTCTTGGCCCGACAAAACTCATATGTCCAAATAAGATGTTGAAGAATTCAGGTAATTCATCAAGACTTGTGGATCTTAACATCTGTCCAAATCTTGGAAGACGTTCTTTGTCTGGTAACAGATCGCCATTCTCATCGACGGCGTCTGTCATACTTCTGAACTTGTAGAGTGTAAATATTTCGTTATGATATCCCGGTCTTTCTTGTTTGAAAATCACGGGGCTCCCTAATTTGATCCTTACTAACAGTGCTGTGACAAGCAGGATCGGGCTTGATACAATGATACAGCACAGTGACAATATGATGTCAAAAAATCGTTTGATATATTTGTGATACATCTTTATATATACTCCGTTTACATTTTGTTCTTATCGGTCCAGTACGGATCTTATGATTCCTATGATCCGATCCATATCTTCTTTTGTATTCTTAATATCACTTGGAAGACATAATCCGCAGTCAAAGATATCTTCTGATACTGGCTTCTTATCATCTTCGTAATGAGAATAGAATTCGCACCCTTTAAATACTGGTTGTTGATGTAATGGTTTCCAAATCGGACGGCTCTCGATATTCTCTCTTTCCAAAGCTTCTATGATATCTAATGGTTTTGTCTTACTGTCTTCATCGATCGTCATGCATGATAACCAGAAGTTTGGTTCACTGCATGTTTCATATGGATTCATATGCACTTGTTTATAATCCTTGAAAGCATCTTTGTATGTCTCATAGATTGCTTTTTTCTTCGCAATGTGTTCATCCAGATGCAGAAGCTGTCCTCTTCCAACTCCCGCTGTGATATTAGACATTCGGTAGTTATATCCGATCTCCTTGTGTTCATAATGTCGAACCGGTTCTTTTGCCTGTGTTGCCAGAAATGTCGCATGCTTAATGTATTCTTCATTCTCTGATGCGATCATTCCACCGCCTGATGTCGTGATGATCTTATTTCCATTGAACGAAAATCCTGCCATGACTCCGAATCTTCCTGTCTGAACTCCTTTATATGTTGCTCCCAGACTTTCTGCAGCATCTTCGATCAATGTAACTTTATATTCTTCACAGATTGCTTTGATCTCGTCTACCTTGGCTGGTGTTCCATAAAGGTGTGCAACGATCACTGCTTTTGCTTCTTTATGTTCTTCCAATGCTCTTTTCAATGCCTGTGGTGACATATTCCATGTCTCTGGTTCAGAATCCACAAATACAATCTTGCCTTTTTCGTAGGCGACTGGATTCACTGTTGCAGCAAAAGTCAGCGAAGGACATATCACGGTATCTCCTTCCCCGACTTCTAATAATTTCACCGCCAGATGCAATGCTGCGGTTCCTGCGCTTAGTGCACTGCAGTGTGCGATTCCTGTATACGCTTCCATCTCACGTTCAAAGCCATTGACATTTGGCCCAAGTGGTGCGATCCAGTTGGTGTCAAATGCTTCCTGCACAAACTTCTGTTCTTCCCCATGCATCGTTGGTGATGCCATATATATACGTTCTTTCATGCTGTCTCATCCCCCTGTCATTTCGTCTGTTGATTTGTCTGTTTATATGTATACTCTGGAACTAATCTTTTTACAACTTCACGAATATTCGGATCTTCGGAAAATGCCGCATGATCTAATTCAGCGATCAGTTCACTAAATTGTTCTTTCTCCATCATCCTTGGACTTCCAATGAAAATTCGTTTGTTCTTTGTCTCTTTTTTATTCTCCTCATCGATCAGAAGTTCTTCATACAGCTTCTCCCCTGGTCTTAAGCCAGTAAACTGGACTTCTATATCTTCTCCTGGTGTAAGTCCTGATAAACGGATCATATTCTTCGCAAGATCTAAGATCTTGACTGGTTCTCCCATATCAAGGATAAATATTTCCCCGCCTTCTGCGTAAGCTCCTGCTTCTAACACCAGACTGACGGCTTCTGGGATCGTCATAAAGTATCGGATGATCTCTGGATGTGTAACTGTTACCGGACCACCATTGGCAATCTGCTTCTTGAACAACGGAACGACACTTCCGTTACTTCCAAGAACATTTCCAAATCTTACAGCAACGTATTCTGTATCGTATAAGCTATTCATGTATTGAATGACCATCTCACAGATCCGCTTGGAAGCGCCCATGATATTTGTCGGTCTTACTGCCTTATCCGTGGAGATCAGTACCATTCTCTTTACGCCGCTCATTCCTGCTTCTTTGGCTATGTTAAATGTGCCAAATACATTGTTCTTGATCGCATCATGCGGGCTGTCTTCCATCAATGGCACATGCTTATGTGCTGCTGCATGAAATACGATATCAGGCTTATAATCTTCGAAAATATTGTGTATTCTCAGATGGTTCTGGACAGATACAATCAATACTTTCAGATCTAGTTCTGGATGTGTTCTCTTTAATTCCATCTGGATCTCGTAGGCGTTGTTCTCATAATTATCAATGATCACTAACTTCTTCGGCTGATATCTTGCGATCTGTCTGCAGATCTCACTTCCGATCGATCCGCCTCCCCCTGTGACAAATACGACTCTGTCTTTGACATAGCTCATGATTGATGGAAGATTGGCTTTCACTGGCTCTCTTCCAAGCAGATCTTCAATCTCTACTTCTCTTAGAGCAGATACTGTAACTTCACTGTTGATCAGCTGATATAAGCCCGGAAGAATACTCAGACGGCATCCTGTCTGCTTGCAGATCTCAAGGATGTCCTTGCGGTCCTTGGGTTCTATTGTCGGAATTGCCAAAATGATCTCTTCAACATCAAATTTAACTGCATTGCGCAGGATCGTATTACGATTGCCAACCACTGGTATCCCAGATAAATATGTTCCTTTCTTCGCTGGATCATCATCTATGATGCAACGGATCGTTTTAGTCACATATGTACTCTTTTTGATCTCATTTAAAATGATGCTTCCTGCTTCTCCTGCTCCGATCAACATTACCGGAACTTTCTTCTTGCCAATATCATTCACTTTGAGTGGTTCACTTCCCTGAATCAATCGGACAAGTAATCGGATAAAAAACATTCCCAACAGCAGATATACCAAATACAAGAAATAGTAACTTCTTGGTATCTCCCATTGTAACATATAAATTCCGATCAACTGGAAAGCTGCTGCGATCACAGCTGCTTTAACGACATTAATAAAATCGGAGATTCCTGCATACTTCCATTGCGTTGAATACAATCGATATGCCATAAAGATCACAATACTGCAAAAGAGATTCAACGGCATGTATTTTGCAGCATTTTTCAAAAAAATCGGTGCGATCTGTGATGGATAGAATTCAAATCGCGTTAATAATGCAAGATATGATGCTATGATCATCATTATGATATCTGAAATCCCAAGTATCATATTCCATTTCTTTCTTTGGATGATTGTTTTTAATTTCTTCATATACTTTCCCCTAACATATGCTCTCACATATTTGTTTTAAATCTATTATACCATTCCTTTTCTTAATTTCCTATATCTACTCCTGCTCATTTCCTGCTTTTTGGTAATTTTTTCTTAAAATACAGCAAAAAGAGATGGAAAAAATCTATATTGTTTTGATCTTTCCATCTCTTTTTATGTTAAAATTTTATCTTATTATACGTTGATCTCAGCTGTTAATCCGAGTACTTCTTTATTCTCTTCCAGAATTGGATTGATCACTTCATTCACAAATTCTTCTGTCTGCTGTGGTGCACGTCCTACGAAGTTCTCTGGTTTCATGATCGCCTGTAACTGCTCCATGTTCATACCAAATGCTGGGTCTGCTGCGATTCTCTCTAACAAATCGTTTGCTTTTCCTTCTTCTTTGACAACTTTTCCTGCTGCCATAGAATGTACACGGATCTTCTCATGAAGTTCCTGTCTGTCTCCACCAGCTTTTACTGCATCCATCATGATATTCTCTGTTGCCATAAATGGAAGTTCGCTTCTTAAACGGCTTTCGATAACCTTAGGGTATACAACTAATCCGTCTACAACGTTTAAGTAAAGGTCTAAGATACCATCAATCGCTAAGAATCCTTCTGGTACAGATAAACGTTTGTTGGCTGAGTCATCTAATGTTCTTTCAAACCACTGTGTAGATGCTACTAATGCTGGGTTCATGGCATCTGACATTACATAGTTTGCTAAGGAAGCGATTCTTTCACTTCTCATTGGGTTTCTCTTATATGCCATTGCAGATGATCCGATCTGGTTCTTCTCAAATGGTTCTTCTACTTCTTTTAAGTGCTGAAGAAGTCTGATGTCGTTTGAGAACTTATGAGCAGACTGTGCGATCTGGCTTAATACGTTGATCACGCGGGAATCAACTTTTCTAGAGTATGTCTGTCCTGATACTGGCTGGCATTTGTCAAATCCCATCTTCTTAGCGATCATTCCATCAATCTTCTTGATCGTTTCATGGTCTCCTTCGAATAACTCTAAGAAACTTGCCTGTGTTCCTGTTGTTCCTTTTGATCCTAATAATCTCATGTTAGCGATCACGTGATCAAGATCTTCTAGATCATATACGAGATCCATCAGCCAAAGGCTTGCTCTCTTACCTACTGTTGTAGGCTGTGCTGGCTGAAAATGTGTAAATCCAAGTGTTGGAAGATCTTTGTATTTCATTGCGAATTTGGATAATTCGTTGATCACATTTAATAATTTTACTCTGACAAGCTTTAATGCTTCTGTCATGATGATGATGTCTGTGTTATCACCAACATAGCAGGATGTTGCTCCTAAATGGATGATTCCTTTTGCCTTTGGACATTGTACTCCGTATGCATATACATGAGACATAACATCATGACGGACTAATTTTTCACGTTCTTTTGCTACATCGTAGTTGATGTCTTCTGCATGTGCTTTTAATTCGTCGATCTGTTCCTGTGTGATATCAAGTCCTAATTCTTTCTCTGTCTCAGCAAGTGCGATCCATAACTTTCTCCATGTCTTAAACTTCTTGTCTGGAGAAAAGATGTACTGCATCTCTTTGCTTGCATAACGTTCTGATAATGGGCTCTGGTAACGGTCGTTCATAAAAATCTCCTTATCCTTATCTTTCAAAATTTCCACGAATATCTCTTGTTGGCGGTTTCATCGGATACTCACCTGTGAAACATCCTTTACAGATTGGTAATCCCTGTACCATCTGTGAAAGTCTCTCTTCTCCTAAGTATCCTAAACTATCTGCTCCGATCACTTCACAGATCTCGTTGATCGATCTGTTATATGCGATCAGCTGTTCTCTCTCTGGAATATCAGTTCCAAAGTAGCATGGCCACAGGAATGGTGGGGAACTGATCCTTACGTGAACTTCTGTCGCTCCTGCATCGCGTAACATCTTCACAATGCGGTCACTTGTTGTTCCTCGTACGATGGAATCATCGATCATGATGACTCTCTTTCCTTTGACTGCTTCTTTTAAAACATTTAACTTGATCTGCACGCTTGATTCACGGCTGCTCTGTCCTGGTTTGATGAAAGTTCTTCCAACATAACCGTTCTTGACAAACGCGGTTCCATATGGGATTCCTGACTCTAAGGAATATCCAAGAGCTGCTGCATTTCCTGATTCTGGTACTCCGACAACCAAGTCTGCTTCTACCGGTGAATCCTGTGCGAGGTATCTTCCTGCCTGAATTCTTGAGTGGTATACCCCAACTCCGTCAATCTCACTGTCTGGTCTTGCAAAATAAATGTATTCAAAGATACATCTTGCTGTTTTTTCCTTTGGAAGACATAAATCACAGTCTGACTGAATTCCATCCTTTGTGATCGTTACGATCTCTCCTGGATTCACGTCACGGATAAATTCTGCTCCGATCGTATCTAATGCACAGCTTTCAGATGCTAATACATAAGCATTATCTCTCTTACCGATACATAATGGCTTAAATCCATATGGATCTCTTGCCCCGATCAGTTTCCTTGGTGACATAACGATCAAGGAATATGCACCTTTGATCTTCTGCATTGCTCTGGCTACTGCCTTCTCAATTGATGATGTATTCACGCGTTCTCTTGCGATATGATATGCGATAACTTCAGAATCGATCGTTGTCTGGAAAATAGCTCCTGTCTGTTCTAATTCTTCGCGAAGTTCTATTGCATTGATCAGATTACCATTATGTGCAAGTCCTAAAGTACCTTTTACATAATTTAAAACCAGTGGCTGGGCATTCTCAGGAACACTCTCTCCTGCTGTTGAATACCTTACATGCCCTACACCGATATCTCCCTTTAATGCCTGAAGGGAATCTGGTGTAAACACTTCATTACATAATCCCATACCTTTTTGAGATGTGACATTACGTTTTGGACCATTCGTATCAGAAACTGCAATTCCGCAGCTTTCCTGACCTCGATGCTGAAGTGCAAACAATCCATAATAGATCGTTGACGCTACATCATTGCCATCGAAATCGTAGATACCGAAAACTCCACATTCTTCTCCCAACTTATCAAAGTTCTCTCTGCTCATCGTGATCTTTTGACCTTTCTGTTATACAATCTTTAGTTTCGTTTGTAAAATACACATTTTTGATAGTAACATATTCATTTTAAATCTGCAAGCATCCCTGTTATTGATTCTCTTTTAATAATGTAGTATCTGGAGGGATCTCTCCTCGCTTAAGCTTTGTATATATGATCCTTCTTACAGATTTATCGATTCTTGATTCTTTGATCTTGCCACTTTTTAGTGCCTTCTTAATTGCCTTGTATGCTTCTTTATAGTTATCCGGCATCACGATCAGGTCAACTCCTGCCTGAATTGCTTTCACTGCTGCTTCTCCGGAACTATAGTTATCTGTGATTGCTTTCATGTTCATCGCATCGGTCATGATAACGCCCTTATATTCAAGTTCATCTCTTAGAATATCTGATACAACTCTGCTGCTCAGGCTTGAAGGCTCCTTCTCATCTGTCACATTAGACAGCATCAGATGTGACACCATCACTGCATCAGCTTTTGCCTTGATCCCTGCTTTAAATGGTTTAAAATCTGTATCTCTTAATGTATTGATCGTCTGATCGGTCTCTGTGCTTCCGCGGTGTGTCTCTCCTCCAGTCTGTCCACTTCCTGGAAAATGCTTTAATGTCGCTGAGATCTGTTGTTTCTGCATGTTCTTTACCAGTGTTGTAATAATATCAGCAACTTTCTTTGAGTCTGTCCCAAAGCTTCGGTCTCCGATCTCTGTGTTATTCTTATTCGTTAAAACGTCTGCGACTGGTGCCAGATTCATGTTAAATCCAAGCTCTTTTAATTCCTTTCCCTGTGTCTTTCCCATCTGCGCGATCTTCTTGCTATTGTAAGTTCTTCCAACTTCCTGTGCAGATGGATATACTGTCATCTTCATCTTGGGATTTGATGCGACTCTTGAAACCTGTCCACCTTCCTCATCCACTGCCATAAATAGTGGGATATAGGAGGCATCTTGAAGCTCATCCGTCATCTTCTTTGTCTGATCAGGTGTGTTGATATTCTTCGCAAACATGATCACTCCACCTGCTGGATACTTCTTCAATGTCTTCTCCATCTGACTCGTCACACTTGTCTGATTCTTGCTTTCTGCCTCATCTAATTGATAAACAGATACCATAAATAGTTGTCCGATCTTATTCTTTAAGGACATCTCCTTCGTGATATCTTTTGCCATTCCCTGCAGGGTTGTTTCATCCAGATCTTCTGTCTTGAGTTTCTTTGTTGTACTCTTCTTCCCGCATCCTGCTGTCATGACAAGCATCAATACAAGGACAAGGCTGATTAAACGTCTCTTCATTCTTTCGTGTCCTTTCCGTGCATGCTCTTTTCTTTTTATTATACCAGAAGCATTTGTTTGTATCAAATGCTGTTACGTCTTATTTCTAATAGTAAGAAAGAATCCTGCTTTGCAGGATTCTCCGCCTGCGGCGGGTCGCTTCAGCGACAAATTTCCCTTCCGCCGCAGTGCGATCCTGCCCGGAAGGCTTTTTTCTTATTTCATCGAAATTTCCTATGAAATAAGAAAAAAGCCCCTCCAGATCTTAATGTCTGAAGAGACTTTAAAAGCAGATGTCTCCAAATACGCAACCGTTCCATAAGTCACCATGTATCAAAACTTCATGAAAAAAAGGATTTAAAAACCACTCTCTCAAATGGTCTATTTGCATATTGTCGACACCACTAGTATATACTTTTATATTTATGTTTTCTACCCTTTCAACATAGTTTTTTACAATTTTTTCAATTTTGTGAAAAAACATATGAAATCTATTTGTTTACTTCTAAATATTGTTTAAATTGTATAGTAACCAGGAATTGATCTCCGTCTATTCTTATCGAAAACTCTCCTCCACAATTCTTTGTAAAACTGTCTGCGATGGAAAGTCCTAATCCGTTTCCTTCGCTGGTACGTGATTTTTCCGCTCTGGCAAACCGTTCCATGATCTCTTCTTCTGTAAAATTCATCTCATAGGATGCTGTGTTTATAACTTCTAATTTTATATTTTGATCTGCTTCGGTGATCCTTAGGAAGATTCTGGTTCCTTTCAGGGAGTATTTTAAGGCATTTTCTATGACATTTTGTACCACTCGGTACATGCGGCTGCTGTCTCCGATAAATCTTGTGTGTGTAGCTTCGCACTGATATCTGATCGCAAATCCAGATTCTTCTATCTGATCTGCCATATCCCCCAGTGTCTGTTCTACCAGACGTTTCATATCCATTTCTTCCAGATCTACTTTCGCATCTCCACTTGTTGCTTTCGCAAGTTCAAATAGGTCAGAAATGATGGATTTTAAGCGTTCGGTCTTGTTGATCAGGATGGTTACATAATCTCTTGATTCTGCAGATAATGTCTGATCTCTGCTTAAGAGATCGACGTATCCGATGATAGAAGTCAGCGGTGTCTTCAGATCATGTGATACATTTGTGATCAGATCGATCTTCATTCTCTCGCCCTTCATCTGTGTTTCTAATGCTTTTTCCATTCCCTGCCCGATATTGGTCAGTTTCTGACTGTATTCATAATACGCAGATTCTTTTGAAATATCGGTCGTTGCCGTCAGTTCTCCATTGGAAATACGTTCGATCTGATCGACAAGCATGCTTAAATCTCTCTGTTCTTTTGCGTATTTGTCTGAATATCTTGAAAAATATCTGATAAGGAAAACAAAAATGACTGCTGCTATAAACAAGAGTGGGGATGGAATATTCATTCCACTCATTCCCATGATGATACAAGCAAGTGTACCGACAGTTAAAATATATCGTAAGACCCTGTACTGTCTGATCCTGTCTCTTGCATGTTTTTGTGCAAATGACATCGCTTCATCTTCCAGCTTTCTTCTTGTCTTTGCCTGACGGCTCCATTTTCGAATATATCCCAGACAAAATGTTGAATCGAGAAGATTCTTCTGGCGAATCCTCCATACCGTAGTCTGAATACATACGGCAAATGCCATGATAAAAAATGGGACTGAGATATAACTCAGCGTCATGATCATCTCGATCGTTGAACCTGTGATCCCGCCCTGTGTATATTCTATCGTATATTCCCAGATTGCAAAGCATAATGCGATCGCCAGTCCAAGCAGCGTAGTTGCTGTCACTAGTATGATCTCCCACCAGAGCCTGTCAAGCCCTCTAAAAAATCTGGTTCGCTTTTCCTGAAGTGCAAATAAGATGCACAGCAGGATCGTTCCGATTACTTCAATGATCGAAACAACGATGATCGTTTTGATTCCCGTCGTGATCTGTTTTGTTGATCCTTTTCGGAAATTTTCAATCTCTGTTAGTGCTTTTTTTGTCAAAGAAATCTCAATGTCTGCATTTTCCAGACGCTGATTCTTCTCATCATTGATCAGAAGCTGTTCCGGGAATATATCCTGCAGCGTATAATTATCCCCATAGAATTCATAGTATTCTGTCTGATCCGCATTGTACTCATCGTATTCGTCATACGGATCCCATCCTTTGAAACTTCCGTCTTTGTTTAGTTTCTCTGTCTTGCCTCTTTCTATATGAAAATGTTCAATCCTGCCCCCAGTATAGTTCGCATTTTCTGTTCCATATGTTGATGTTGTCGTTACCATCTTTTTATCATATGGTTTGACCTTCATCGTTACTTTCACAAATGATTCTTTTTTTATCTTATTCAGTAAACTTTCTGACACATGATTTGCCTGTGTATAATAGACTTTATCACCTTCTTGATCCGCCCATTTATCAAACAGTGACATCTGTGTGTGTTTGATATAGTCTGATTGATCCTGTTCATCCAGACTGAAGCTGTTATCTCCTGTCACTGCCATGTTATTGATCGTATCGAGTCCATATATCCCTGACAGGGTCATAGCGATCATCACAAGTGTGATCAATACTTTGTTAGTCCATTTTCTCGATCTTGTATCCAATTCCCCACACCACCTTTAAATATCTTGGATTTTTTGCATCTATTTCTATTTTCTCGCGGATACGACGGATGTGAACCATAACGGTATTCTCTGTTGCATAGGCTTCTTCGTTCCATACGCGTTCGTAGATCTCATCTGCTGAAAATACTCTGCCCAGATTGTTCATCAGGAGACTTACGATCTTGTATTCGGTTGCAGTCAGTTTCACTGGCTCTCCGTCTACCATCATCCTTTTTCCTTTCATGTCAAGGATCAGTCCGCCATTGATGATCTGTTCCTTATTGCTTTCTGCGGCGTTCATTCCTCCAAACTGCATGTATCTTCGCAGCTGGGATTTCACTCTCGCTACTAGTTCATCTGGGCGGAA
>OLNE01001866.1_pt1 | contig 14234 bp, 12 predicted proteins | sample 1672431 | NCBI WGS metagenome assembly OLNE01 (sample SAMEA3136685, study PRJEB25190) | human gut metagenome | reverse complement strand
GAGCACTTGACTTTTAATCAAGTTGTCCGGGGTTCGAATCCCCGATGTCTCATTGTTTAAAGACACTATTGTTATGATAGTGTCTTTTTTGTGTAAGAGGAATATGTCTGCTATGGATTTCAGGAATAATGTTCTATACACGTATGATTATGCATATATTATATCGTATGTGAAATGTACAGTAGTGGGAAGTGCGCAGTCCTGATACTGGACATGTTGATAAAAAGGCAACTGTTTGCAATAACAAAATGGATGGAAGCAGAAGGAGGATCATTATGAAGAAAGTGCGAGAGTGTTTTCATATACTGATAACAGCGATGATTTGTTTGATGGTAAGTATGATTCCTGGAAAAAATGCTGTATCAGCAAGTATTGAAGAAGATGTGGCAGGAGAAATGTTATCCACAGGAAATGATCGTATTGCAGATAGATTTGCACAGAAAATGACTGATAAAGTTCGGAATTTGTGGATAAGCAGTTATATAAAGCGTAACAGAATGTGGAAAAAGCTTTTTTTCTGGATGCAGGGTCCGGGAGACAAGAAAGCTGTCTTCTTATTAGATAGAAATAAGAAAACAGCTGTTGAAATAAATTAAGAATCTTGAAATCGTAGAAGAATGCTGCAGATTTCACTGTCAGTACCGAGACGCATTGCAGGTCCCCAGACACCGGATCCGGAAGTTGTAATATTAGTCATATTGTCCTTGCGCAGAAGGCCACATGAATTCTCCCACATCAGTTTGATGGTGATATTTCCGGGAAATGTCTGTCCGTCATGTGTGTGTCCGCATAAATCAAGATCAACACCTGCATCAGCAAGTTCCTGTAATTCCGTTGGCTGATGATCCAGAACAATAATTGGCTTGTCCTTGTCCAGCTTTTCTGTAAGCTGGGCAGGGGCTTTTCTTTTTTCATGTATTTTTTCAATCAGGGACGCATCTTTTCGTCCGATTATATAGAATTCATTATTAATGAGAAGTGCTTCATCTTCCAGTAACTGAATATTGGAATCTTCAAGAAATTTTTGCATGCGTGGGTCTATTATATCGGTTGTAGAACACTTGTGCTTAAAAGTAAAACCGGCAAGAATTTCTTCGTTGAGATCATGATTTCCCCAACAGGCGTAGACTCCGTAAGTGGATTTTATACCGCGTAGAATTTTTTTCAGTTTTTCAGGATCACGAATCGCATCGTATTCATTATCAAAAATATCTCCGGCAATACAGACGAGATCCGGATTTTGGTTATTTATTTTGCGAACAAGTTCTCTGGCATGTGGAATACCTGCATTATATCCAAAATGTGTATCTGCTACAAGAACAGTTTTCATGAATGTTCTCGTTGATAGGGGTTTGTTGATTTTTACTTCATAAGGTATGACTTTAATGTATTTGGCATGAAAGATTCCGTATGCATTCAGAAGAATAATCAGTACAGCGCAAATACTACCGGTAAGTGTAAAGACAATTCTGGAATGAATCCATGATGTATGGAAGATATATTTGAAAAGCAGTCTTCCCATGTCTGTAATCAGAATGATTATCAGAGTATAAAGAAAGATTCCAAGAAAATAATTTCCGGTTATTTTAAGTATGCGGTGAAGACCTTTGGGCTTTTTGATAAGGAAACCAGTCAACAGGCTTGATGAAAGTAAAATATATATAACAGCAAATATGAGGCGAAAAGCCAGAGTGCGGAGAATACTGTGACATGTTCCCATCCAAAGGTATGCCCATCGTAAGATATAGAGATTCAACAGTAGATAGATGGGTGACAAATAGATTGCTATCATATAGTTCCCTCCAGAAGTTTTTTTCTATTATAGCATGATGAGATAAAAAAATATGTAAAATATGATTATAAAAAATATAGACGACATATAGTGATATAAAGTACATAAAGGTCCTTTATATGAGAAAAAGCAAAAATAGGATGTTTGTCAATCTATTTATATTGGCAGTTCTCCCATATGTGATAACGATATTGATAAATGGATCAGAGATGGCACTTTTGAACAGGCATGCAGATCCGGAGATAATATTGCCGATTATATTGAAAGAGCAGATATCATCAGATTGTGAAGAAGAAACGTTAAAGGCACAGGCAGTGATTGCAAGGAGTAACTTATTCAGGAAATTGAAAAATAAAAATGAAATGGAGAAAGAGTATAAAAAATTACAGGAAAAAAATTCAGAGAAATGGAATATATGTATATTTATGGATAAAAAAGAGAAAAAATTCGAAGAAGCTGTAAAGAGTACAGAAGGACAGATTCTTACGTTTAATGGAGAAGTGAAACTTGTTCCGTATCATGAGATAAGTGCAGGGCAGACACGAAATGGAGAGATTGCATTTCATGATTCAGAATATGCATATTTAAAAGGAGTAGACAGCAGTGCTGATAAAGTGGCACCAGATTATTTTAACAGTGTATATATAAACAGACAACAGCTTCCGGAAGCGTTAAAAGTTAAAGAGAGAGAGGAAAGTGGATATGTGGTCAGTCTTATGGCAGATAAAAAAATTCTGGAAGCAGAAGCTTTTGCAAAAGGAATAAAAATACCATCGTCGGATTTCTCCATACAGAAAGTTGGAAATCTGGTTCGCTTTCTGAGCAAGGGCAAAGGACATGGAATCGGATTTTCTCAATATGGAGGAAATGAAATGGCAAAAGAGGGAAAGAGCTGGAAGGAAATTTTGAATAAATATTTTCCATTGATGGAAATTACTGCAGAAGATTTTTTATGAAAATCATAGAAAGAAGTATATTTTGCCAGATTCCGGGCAATCTCTAAATATAGAAACATCGTAATTGTTCAGTAGATGACAGAAAGTTGCTGTGAATGGAGTGAACAGTAACGACAGAAATATTGTTCAATTGCATGAAAAGATTATAAACAGAGGTGAAACGGATATGAAAAAAGGCAGAATTATAAGGTATGCAGCGAATACTGCTCTTTTAGCTGTTCTTGCAGCGGCAGGAATTGGGGTTTATCAGTTGGGAACTTCCGGTACAGATGAAAAAATGCAGGAAAGATATCCATCTTATTATGATGAGGGGATGATGATGGGGTCTGTACCAGATAATACAGTAGATGCAGGAACAGATCTCGTAGAAGCGGAGATTGGAAAAAATGAAGCTGTTACAGAAGAGAGAGAAGATAAGGTTGTTGAAAATGGAGACTCTATGAACAAACAGAATGAAAAGTCAGATGACACATTCAGTGAAAGTACATTAACTGATGATACAACTTTTTCATCAAAACAGAGTCAGGCGGAATCTGTAAATACATCTGCGAATGTACAGGAAATGCCGAAATTAAATTTTTCAGAGGATACGCTGATGAAGTGGCCGGTGGATGGTAATATTCTTATGGATTATAATATGGATCAGACTGTTTATTTTCCAACACTGGATCAATATAAATTAAGTCCGGCGATTTCTGTTCAGGCGGTAGAAGGAGCTCCTGTTATGGCTTCTGTTCAGGGAAATGTTTATGCGATCGAGAATAGTGCACAGACTGGAATTACCGTAACGATGGAAATTGGAAGTGGATACCAGGCTATTTACGGACAGCTTACAGATCTGACAGTAGAGGAAGGTGATACAGTGAAGGAGGGTGAAATAATTGGATATGTAGCAGCTCCGACAAAATATTACAGCAAAGAAGGAAGTAATCTTTATTTTGCTATGAAGAAAAATGGAGAACCTATAGATCCGATTGCTTATTTACCGTAAGTTATTCACAAAAATTAAAATGAAACGTATAATAAAGCAGGTGGGAAAATCCGCAGTCGGTATTTGCCTACCTGCTGTTTTATTGAGTGAGATACAAATATGTAACCGACTGCTTATTATAGAAAGATTGTAACTATTCAGCAGGTAACAGCCTGTGGGACAGTTACAAAGAATGGAAATAGCTGATCAGAGGGGAATTCCCTGCTGACAGTTGTTTCCTACATAGATTCTGTCGAAAAGGTTTGGGGCAGAAGGCAATTGTAAGAGAGGATATAGAATGAATTATACATATATGGTGAGATGTGCGGATGGAACGCTTTATACGGGATGGACAAATTGTGTGGAGAAGCGATTAAAGGCACATAATGAAGGAAAAGCCGGCGCAAAATATACAAGAGCAAAACGCCCCGTAGAACTTGTGTATTATGAAGGATATGCAACAAAGCAAGAGGCTATGAGCAGAGAATATGCAATAAAACAGCTAACGCGAAAAGAAAAACTGAAAATGATGGAGTTCTGGATGACTTCAGAGGAACAATAGAAAGCCAGTAAAAAATTACCCTGCCATTAAATTGGCAGGGTAGATACGAAGCAATACATTACGATAAAGTGGCAGGCACTTCCAAGCATGATAAATACATGAAAAATTTCATGAGATCCAAATTTTTTGTGACGGGCATTGAATAAAGGAAGCTTAAGTCCGTAGATGATACCGCCGATCGTGTAGATAATACCTCCGGCAAGCAGCCATCTGAATCCGGCACGTGGCAGGGAATGAAAGATAGGAATAAAGGCGAGAACGCAGAGCCATCCCATTCCAATATAAAGTACGGAAGAAAGCCATTTTGGACAGGTGATCCAGAATCCCTTGAGCAGAATACCGAGAAGGGCAATGCTCCATACAAGGGCACAGAGGATATATCCTGTTTTATTATGAAGGACAATCAGGCAGATGGGAGTATAGCTTCCGGCAATCATGACAAAGATCATCATATGATCCATTTTTCGCAGACGACGGTTTACCTTTTCTGTAGAATCAATAGAATGATAAACAGTGCTTGCGGTATAAAGAAGAATCATAGTGAGTATGAAAATGGAAAGGGCAATCACATGTAAAAATGCGTCTTCTCCATGAGCGGCTTTCAAAAGTAATGGAGTAGCACCGACAGCAGCAAGTAGTAATGCGATGCCATGGGTGATAGCACTCCAGGGATCTTTTAATTTAAGTTTCATTTTTAATGCCTCCTGACATAGAATAATCAATAACACGTAACATAGTAATTAATACTACATAACAAGTATATTAAGACTATACTTCAATTATATATAAATGTAAAGGGGAATTATTAAAATTTAATAGGAAATCTCATCATCGCAGATAATTTGGAATAGATTTTGGGATTTTATGAGTAAAGTACATAAATTTTCTTTTTTTCCATATAATATCCATACATTACCTGAGATATTTCAGGAAAGGATTATCAGGTTACGAAATATAAAGTAACGTCTTAAATACGGAAAACAACAGGAGGAACATAAAACATATGAAAGCTACAGGAATTGTCCGTCGCATCGATGATCTTGGAAGGGTTGTTATTCCAAAAGAAATTCGGCGAACGCTTCGGATTAAAGAAGGAACACCACTGGAAATATTTACAGATAAAGAAGGTGAAGTGATTTTAAAGAAATACTCTCCTATTGGAGAACTGAGTGTTTTTGCAAAAGAATATGCAGAAGCACTGGCGCAGACAACGGGTATGATTGTTTGTATTACAGATCATGATCAGGTTGTTGCTGCATCTGGACAGGGAAGTAGAGAACTGATGGGGAAAACAATCAGCAGGGAATTGGACAGAGTGATTACAGAAAGAGAAATGAAATGTCTTCATACAGGAGAGAGAAAGTTGATTCCGTTGGTTGAAAATCAGAAAGATTGTGTATCAGAACTGATCATTCAACCAATCATCTGTGCCGGTGATGCGATTGGAGCGGTGGCACTTATGGGAAAAGGAATTGGAGAAAAATTCGGAAATCCGGAACAGATGCTTGTAAAAACTGCAGCAGGCTTTTTGGGTCGTCAGATGGAACAGTAAAAAACCAGTGGCTTTGTGCCACTGGTCATTTTTAACATTTTTCTGCTATTTCATAAATCAGTCGTTCTGTGTCATCCCATCCAAGACATGGGTCAGTAATAGAACATCCCGGAGTCATATGATCGCTGATATCCTGACGGCCTTCCAAAAGATAACTTTCAATCATGACACCCTTAACAAGTTTTTTGATGTCAGGGTTATAGCTGCGGCTGTGAAGAACTTCGCTTACGATACGAATCTGCTCTCGATATTTCTTGTTGGAGTTGGAGTGATTGGCGTCTATGATTACAGCTGGATTCAGAAGGTCTTTCTGTGAATATAAGTCATAAAGTCGCATAAGATCTTCATAATGATAATTAGGAATAGTCTGGCCATATTTATCGACACCACCGCGGAGAATGGTGTGAGCCAGATCATTACCAGAGGTTTCTACATCACATCCACGATAAATGAAATGATGAGGATGTTGAGCAGCAGTAACAGAATTCAGCATAACGGAAAGATCTCCGCTGGTAGGATTTTTCATTCCTACAGGAATATCCATTCCACTGGCAGTCAGACGATGCTGCTGATTTTCTACAGAACGTGCACCAACTGCTTCATAAGAAAGAATATCGTCAAGGTAACTTCTGTTCTCGGGATAGAGCATTTCATCAGCAGATGAAAGACCGGTTTCCTGCATGACACGCATATGCATCTTTCGGATAGCAATGATTCCGGCAAGAAGATCAGGTGCTTTGTCAGGCTCTGGCTGATGAAGCATTCCCTTGTATCCATCACCGGTAGTACGTGGTTTATTGGTATATACTCGCGGAATGATCATCAATTTATCAGATACTTTGTCAGATACCTTTTTCAGACGGTTTACATATTCACATACTGTATCTTCATTATCTGCAGAACAAGGACCGACCAGTACGATAAATTTGTCGGATTCGCCGGTAAAGATGCGACGGATTTCCTGGTCACGTGTTTTCTTGATCGTTTTTAGTTCATTACTGAGTGGGTATTCATTTTTCAGAACTTCAGGAAGTGGAAGTTCGTGATTGATTTTAATTGACATTTTAGATTTCCTCCATGGTTCCTTTTAAACTGGAACAGTACTTTTTTTACTGTCTAACAGTATAGCACGTTATATGAAAAAAATAAAGGAAATTAACGCGTTAAATTGACATAGTGAAAGAGTGTTATGTAATTATAAAAATGCCCTCATCTTTTCAAATATGAAAAGTGAGAGGGCATAAATTTAAAATTAATCGAGAGCCTTTTCGCTCATTTCCTCAAGCAGATTTTTCTTGAGATCATATAATTTCTGAGAAAGATCAACATATACCTTCTGAGGATTAACCAGACGACGGGATTCATCCCATAAAGTGTTCTGTTCTTTCTGACAGTATTCACGGAGATCCATAACTTCCGGAGAGGTATAGATACGTTTGCCCTCATGGATAACAGGAACAAGAAGTTCGCGGAGTTCATAAGTGCCGCCAAGAACTTTGGTCTTTTTCCAGGTATCAATTGGGTCAAAAATAATCATGGTTTCTTCCGGATCGAATACTTCGTCTGCCAGACAGATCAGATCAGCTTTAATCTTGCCTGTGGATTTACTGTAGATACGGTAAACAGTCTTGTTTCCAGGATTGGTAACCTTCTCTGTATTCTCAGATAGCTTGATTTTAGGAATAAAGTTGTTGCTGTCTGCATCTTTGACGGCAGCAAGTTTGTATACACCACCGAAAGCAGGATTGTCTTTACTGGTAATGAGATTGGTTCCAACACCCCAGGAATTAATTTTGGCATCCTGTGTCTTAAGGCTGTCGATCAGGTATTCATCCAGGTCACTGGATGCAGAAATAGTTGCATCGTCAAATCCGGCAGCTGCCAGCATTTTGTAGGCTTCTTTAGAAAGATATGCAAGGTCACCACTGTCAATGCGGATTCCATAATGAGTGAGTTTAACGCCTTCTTCCCGCATTTCCTCGAAAACACGAATTGCATTTGGAACACCGGATTTCAAAACATCGTAAGTGTCTACCAGCAGTGTGCAGGAATTCGGATACATTTTTGCATAGGTTTTGAATGCAGTATATTCGTCTGGGAAACTCATGATCCAGCTGTGTGCGTGGGTTCCAAGTACTGGTACATGGAACATCTGACCGGTCAGGACATTGGAAGTGCCGACACATCCACCGATGACTGCAGCACGTGCACCATAGATGCCGGCATCTGGTCCCTGAGCGCGGCGAAGACCGAATTCCATGATTCCGTCACCGCGTGCGGCATAACAAACTCTGGCGGCTTTGGTTGCGATCAGACTCTGATGATTAATGATGTTCAGGATGGCAGTTTCTATAAGCTGTGCTTCCATGATAGGAGCAATGACTTTGACAAGTGGCTCTCTTGGGAATACAACGGTTCCTTCTGGAATTGCATAAATGTCTCCGGTGAAATGGAAGGATCTTAAGTATTCCAGAAAATCATCTTCAAAAATATGAAGGCTTCTGAGATAGTCAATATCTTCATCTGTAAAATGAAGAGTTTCAATATATTCAATCATCTGTTCCAGACCAGCGGTGATGGCAAAACTGCCGCCACATGGATTAACGCGATAAAACATATCAAAGATTACAGTCTGGTTGGTCGGATTTTTAAAGTAGCCCTGCATCATGGTTAATTCATATAAATCGGTGAGCAGGGTCAGATTGTTTGCTCTCATCTGATTTCTCCTTTTTAATTTGTTAAGGTGAACTTATTATAACATTATTCCTGTAGAACGGCATTAAAATTTTATCTGACAGAAAAGAATCTTTATAAAAACAGGCTCTGTGAACAAGTGAAAAACAGGACAAAAAAATATCAAAAAAAAAAATAAAAAAAATTTAAAAAAGGGGTTGATTTTTTTGAAACCCTGTAATATAATAACATTCGTCGCGAGCGATAAGCAAGCGAAAAACAAATAAAGGGCTATCGCCAAACGGTAAGGCAACGGACTCTGACTCCGTCAGTTCAAGGTTCGAATCCTTGTAGCCCTGCTAAGTTGAGCACCTCGGAAGAGGTGCTTTTTTATTTATATTGCAATAGAAATAGCAAAACAGAAGCTTATAAGGAGAGTGAAGGTATGGCATATAGTTTCAGCGGACGAGTTCGCTACAGTGAAATTGGAGAAAATGGATTATTGACACTGCCGGGGATTTTAAATTATTTTCAGGATTGTAGTACATTTCAGTCAGAAGAAGTGGGTCTTGGAATAGAAGTTCTGAAAGAAAGAAAGCGGTTCTGGGTATTGTCGGCATGGCAGGTGATTGTAGAACGTTATCCATATATGGGAGAAGAAATAAGAATTTCTACCTGGGCATATGGATTCAGAGGTTTTATGGGAATGCGTAATTTCACAATGGAAACGGAAGGTGGAGAGCGTCTGGCGTATGCCAATACTTTCTGGACATATATCAATGCAGAAAATGGTCTTCCGGTGCGTCTGGAGGCAAAAGACACTGAGGGATATATTGGAGTTGAAGGGAAACTTGAACCCAAATTAGAGATGAATTATGCACCAAGAAAAATTGTACTTCCAGAAAAATGTGAGCAGCAGAAATCTTTTACTGTGCAGAAACATCATCTGGATACGAATCATCATGTAAATAACAGTCAGTATGTGCAGATGGCAATGGATTATCTGCCGGAAGGTTTTCAGATTCGTCAGATGCGGGCTGAATATAAACAACAGGCAAGATTAAATGATATAATATATCCGTCAAGAGCAACAAATGAAGAAAAAATAACGATTCTTCTGAATGATCAGAAGGGTGAACCATATGCAATCTTGGAATTTGAATAAAATTCTGAAACCACGGCAGATGGTATCAGTTGATAAGAAATGAAAGAATATATATAGAAAAATCGGAGGATGAATATGATCGAATTAGGAAAGAAACAGACTTTACTTGTGGTGAAGACCGTAGATTTTGGTGTGTATCTTGCCGAAGATATGAATGCAGATACAAAATATCAGGTACTTTTGCCGGCAAAACAGGTTCCGGCGGGTATAAAAGCAGGAGACAAACTGGAAGTTTTTATTTATAAGGATTCACAGGATCGTTTGATCGCAACAACAAATGAACCACGTCTTATGGTGGGACAGGCAGGACTTCTGAAAGTAAAACAGGTGACAAGAATAGGTGCTTTTCTTGACTGGGGGCTGGAGAAAGATCTTCTGCTTCCATATCATGAACAGACAACACGTATTTTTGAAGGGCAGGAATGTCTGGTTGCTGTTTATGTAGATAAAAGCAGCCGTCTTTGTGCAACAATGAAAGTATATCCATATCTGTCAAAAGAAGCACCATACAAAGAAGGCGATCAGGTAAAGGGACGTGTTTATCAGATCAGTGATAATTTTGGAGTATTTGTTGCAGTTGATAATAAATATTCTGCATTGATTCCGGCAAGAGAGGCAAAAGGAAAATACCGTCCGGGAACAGTCCTTGATCTGCGTGTGACCAGAGTAAAAGAAGATGGCAAAATAGATGTCAGTGACCGTCAGGAGGCTTATCTTCAGATTAATGAGGATGCAGAAAGTGTTCTGAGTATTATAGAAGAATTTGCAGGAGTACTTCCTTTTGATGACAAAGCTTCACCGGAGGTGATACGAAGAGAATTCGGCCTGAGTAAAAATGCATTTAAACGTGCTATTGGACATCTTCTGAAAGAAGGTAAGATTCAGATTAAAGACCGTAGAATTTATCTGATCAAATAGTATTCACAGTATTTGAATCTGCACTTGAGTAAAGGAAAAAATTATGAATTTTACACATCTCCATGTTCATACAGAATACAGTCTTCTGGATGGTTCAAATAAGATAAAAGAATATGTGGCCCGTGTTAAAGAACTTGGCATGGACAGTGCTGCTATTACAGATCATGGTGTAATGTATGGAGTGATCGATTTTTATCGTGCAGCAAGAGCAGCGGGCATCAATCCGATCCTTGGATGCGAAGTTTATGTTGCACCGGGGTCACGTTTTGACCGTGAAGCAGGGAGCGGAGAAGATCGATATTATCATCTGGTACTGCTGGCAGAAAATAACCAGGGATACAGTAATCTGATGAAAATTGTTTCCAAAGGGTTTGTTGAGGGATTTTATTACAAACCACGTGTGGATCTTCAGCTTCTGGAAAAATATCATGAAGGAATTATTGCTTTAAGTGCGTGTCTTGCCGGTGAGGTGGCAAGATTCCTGACAAGGGGAATGTATGAAGATGCCAAGTCAGCAGCACTTCGCTATCAGGACATTTTCGGAAAAGGAAATTTTTTCCTGGAACTTCAGGATCATGGCATTCCGGAACAGCAGAATGTAAATCAACAGCTTCTTAAAATGCACCGGGAAACAGGAATTGATCTGGTTGCAACAAATGATGTACATTATACACTTGCAGAGGATGCACAGCCGCATGATGTATTGCTCTGTCTGCAGACAGGTAAGAAGTTGTCAGATACGGATCGTATGCGTTATGAGGGCGGTCAGTATTATGTGAAATCACCGGAAGAGATGGAAAGGCTTTTTCCATATGCAACAGAAGCACTTGAAAATACACATAAGATTGCACAGCGTTGTCATGTGGAAATAGAATTTGGTGTTACAAAGCTTCCGAAATTTGGTGTTCCGGATGGATATACATCATGGGAATATCTTAATGAGCTTTGTTTTAAAGGACTCGAAGAACGTTATCAGCCAGTAACAGAGGCGCTGAAAGAAAGATTGAACTATGAACTTTCTACGATCAGAAATATGGGATATGTTGATTATTTCCTGATCGTATGGGACTTTATCAAATATGCCCGTGATCATGATATTATGGTTGGACCGGGACGTGGTTCAGCAGCAGGAAGTCTGGTTGCATATACACTGGGAATAACACAGCTGGATCCGATTCGGTATGATCTGCTGTTTGAACGATTCCTGAATCCGGAACGAGTGTCGATGCCGGATATTGATGTTGACTTCTGCTTCGAAAGAAGACAGGAGGTCATTGATTATGTAAGAAGAAAATACGGAGATGACTGTGTCGTTCAGATTGTTACATTTGGTACGCTGGCGGCACGTGGTGTTATCCGTGATGTTGGTCGTGTAATGGATCTGCCATATGCGCAGGTAGATACGATTGCCAAAATGATTCCGCAGGAATTAAATATTACAATTGATAAGGCTCTGCAAATGAATCCGGAGCTTAAGAAGGCTTATGAAGATGAAAAAGAGATTCACGAACTGATCGATACGGCAAAACGTCTTGAGGGACTGCCGCGTCATACTTCCATGCATGCTGCGGGAGTTGTGATCAGTCAGAAGGATGTTTCAGAATATGTACCGCTGTCCAGAGCATCAGATGGCTCAATTGTTACACAGTTTACGATGACCACTCTGGAAGAGCTTGGACTTCTGAAAATGGATTTCCTGGGACTTCGTACGCTGACTGTTATCCAGAACGCCGTGCATCTGGTTGAACAGGATACCGGAGTGAAACTGAATATGCAGCAGATTGACTATAATGACAAAAAGGTTCTTGATTCTCTTGGAACAGGACGATCTGATGGTGTTTTTCAGTTGGAAAGTGCGGGAATGAAGAACTTTATGAAGGAACTGAAGCCACAGAGTCTGGAAGATGTGATCGCAGGAATTTCTCTTTACCGTCCGGGACCGATGGATTTTATTCCGCAGTATATTCGAGGAAAAAATCGTCCGGATACGATCAAATATGACTGTCCGCAGCTGGAACCGATTCTGAAACCAACCTATGGATGTATTGTTTACCAGGAGCAGGTTATGCAGATCGTACGTAATCTGGCGGGGTATACGCTTGGCCGAAGTGACCTGGTGCGCCGTGCGATGTCCAAGAAAAAAGCTGCTGTTATGGAGAAGGAACGCCAGAATTTTGTTTATGGAAATGAGGAAGAAGGTGTACCTGGCTGCATTGCAAATGGAATCTCGGAGCAGACAGCAAATAAGATTTATGATGATATGACAGATTTTGCAAAGTATGCGTTTAACAAATCACATGCAGCAGCGTATGCAGTTGTTTCTTACCAGACGGCATTTCTGAAATATTATTATCCGGTAGAATTTATGGCTGCTCTTATGACTTCTGTAATTGAAATGCCGAATAAGGTGGCTGAATATATTCAGGTGTGCAGACAAATGAACATTAAGATCCTGCCGCCGGATGTTAACAGAGGTGCTTATGGCTTCTCGGTTGATAATGGCTCAATTCGTTATGGACTTTCTGCAATCAAGAGTGTGGGAAGACCGGTAATTAATGCACTGGTGGAAGAAAGAGAAATAAATGGGGAATATCGTTCGCTTAAGGATTTTATAGAGCGACTTACTGGAACCGTAAATAAGCGTGCAATCGAGAATTTTATCAAGGCCGGTGCGCTGGATTGTATGGAAGGTAACCGCCGTCAGAAGATGCTTGTTTATGGGCAGATTGTGGACAGCATTGCACAGGAGAAGAAGAATTCTTTTGCCGGACAGATGAGCCTCTTTGATCTGGTGAGTGAAGAAGATAAAAAAGATTATGAGATTCGCATGCCGGATGTGGAAGAATATGATAAAGATATGGTTCTCGCTTTTGAAAAAGATGTTCTGGGTATTTATCTCAGTGGCCATCCGCTGGAAAAGTACCGTAATATCATGGAAAAAATGATATCTGCTCGAACCATAGATTTTCAGCCGGATGATGAAACCGGTATTCCGAAGGTATATGACGGACAGAAAGTGATCATCGGTGGCATGATCACAGAAAAGACGATTAAATATACCAGAAATAATAAAGTGATGGCATTCCTGACAATGGAAGACCTGATGGGAACTGTGGAGATTGTTGTATTTCCAAGAGATTATGAAAAATGGCAGACTATGCTCAATGAAGATGCCAGGGTATTTATTCAGGGGCGTGTTAATGCAGAGGATGACAAACCAAGTAAACTCATTCTGGAGAAGGTTAGGACCTTTGAGGATATGCCGAGGGAAATCTGGATTCAGTTCAGTGACAAAGAGGAATATACGCAGAAAGCAGAGGAACTTTTGAAGGAGCTTGCAAATGCTCATGGAAATGCTTCTTCTGCAGTTGTGATATATTTGAAAGATGTGAATGCCATGAAGCGCCTTCCTGCCGTATATCATGTCCAGATTACAGAATATCTGTTGGAAGACCTAAGAAAAAAATATGGAGAATCCAATGTTAAACTTGTGGAAAGAGTATTGAAAAACTTCTGAAAATGCTTTAAACTATACTTCGAATATGTGTAGAAGAGACAACAAGATTTCTTATTATATGTGAGAAAAGAAATCTGGAGATGGAGGAATGAATCATGGCAGAGAAACAGATAAAAACCATCGGTGTAC
>OLNE01001859.1_pt1 | contig 14305 bp, 12 predicted proteins | sample 1672431 | NCBI WGS metagenome assembly OLNE01 (sample SAMEA3136685, study PRJEB25190) | human gut metagenome | reverse complement strand
ATTTTCCCGGTCCGCCGGCGCCTTTGTTGGCGTCGCCCTCCCCGCAAAGCCTTAATTCTTCGTCGGGCCACGCCAACATGGCCCGGATTTTCCCGGTCCACTGGCGCCTCTGTTGGCGTCGCCCTCCCTGCAAAGCCTTAACTCTTCGTCGGGCCACGCCAACCAGGCCCGGCCGAGCCTCCGGCAACCCGGGCTTCCCTTTTCCCATAAAAAGAGAATGCGACGAATATATATAATATAACAAGATATTAAACTAACAGTTACTTGACATAAAAATGGGGCGGCGTGTATCCCATGATGCGGGAAAACCAAGCCTGTGCGTTAACCCGAACCATGAACGTAAACGATTGGCTGGAGCAGTGCCGGATGGTGGCCATCAAGGTTTCCAACGAAAAGGCTAAATACCACGGAGACCTGGGTTCACCGACGAAGAAATACGATAAGAATTTCAATAGAAAACATCTGGCGAAGATTCACCGAAGAGTGCAGCTGAACTGTGCGGACTACGCATCCTGGTGTCTCCAGCGGTACAAGGTGCTTCCGGTGGGTCAGAAATTCTGGGTGCAGGGTCAGAGCATCGAAGGAAAGGACAAGAAGAAAGTTCGGAAGAACAAAAAATTCCAACAGATTAAGATTGCCAAGAAAGGGGTCTATGCCTCTACTTTGGTGAAGCGAAAGGGAACCAAGAGTCTCAAGAAGGGCGACCTGGTTTCCGTAGTGAAGAAGAACGGAAAAGGGCATCACATCCAGATCTATGCCGGCAGAGAAGAAGGCACCGGCAAAATGCTCTGGTATATGGTGAACAACGGCAGCATTTGTGACAAAAACGGTTACCTGAAGCTGTCCCGCATGCTGCGAACCGTGAACGGCAAAGCCATCGAAGTCGACCCTTCCGCCGATTCGATTACGGTAAAAAATGTTCGTAAAACCAGCCGCATCCGGGTGGAATTCCGGGAAGCGCCGCCGACAGAGGTACCGTCGGATGATATTTTCCGGCCTTCGGGTGCATGAAATTGTTTTTATTGGGGGCGTAATCTGTTATGCGAACAAGAAGTACGAAGTTCCGACGGCGATATGTTTGATGGAAATTTTTGGATTCCTTTTGATTGGAAAATATCTATATTGTGACGTTTGAATAAGGGCAGTTCGAAGATTTCCGCAAAGGTGTTTCAAGTATTGAAAATGGAATAAGATGAGAAAGAGGTGAGTCTGTGGGGGCCACCTCTTTTTGTTGGAATAAATTGCGACAGAACATGGAAGTGAAAGTAAACCGGAATTAAACTGCCAGTTTATTGACGAAAAAAGTAAAGGAGTTGATAATATACTAAGAAAGTCTCTAAGAGACAAAAGTGTATCATATTCACTCTCGGGGAAACAATCGGTCAATTTATCTGGGCTAAATTGGAGGAACAATTATGAAAGAGAGATTTGGGAAGTTATTGGGAGTTTTAGTGTGCAGCATGGTTCTGGTGGGAACGCTGGCCGTTGCGGCATTTGCGGATGATGATGTTGTACCGGTAGGATCTGCAGATGTGGCATGGATTGGCGAAACCGGTTACGAAACATTGGAGGCAGCAGTAACAGCTGCAAAGAGCGGAGACACTATCGTTCTGGGAGAGGGAAAATACACCCTGTATAAGAAGGGCGCCGACACAAAGGGAAAGAACCTCACCTTTGTCGGAAAGGGCGCTGACAAAACAGAATGGGGAATAGGTGCAACAATGCCGGATCCGGACAAATTTGGAACGGAATATAACGGAGACTACAGTTTTGACGGTGCAGGTACAATTACTTTTAAGAACATGACATTGCAGTCGAGCACTGCGAATTATCTGGGCTTTATTCGTGCAGATAGGACAATCACGGAGAATTGTACTATTAACGGAAAGACCTTCTACTGGGGGTATACTTCCGCAATGTTCAAAAACACAACCTTCAACGCACCGAAGGGTGATTATGCACTGTGGACATACAGCTCGCCGGAGATGACTTTCGATGGGTGTACCTTTAATACATCCGGAAAAACCGTTAACGTGTATACGGATTTCGGTGCCGGAAAAAACGACATCACGGTGAACTTCAGCAATTGCACGGTGAATAATTCCGCTGAAAAAAATAAGTCGGTGCTGAACATCAACGATCAGAATATGGGAAACTTTAAGTACAGACTGAACATTTCCGGAACAAATACGATTAACAACACTGCTGAGGGCGTTGATATTTTCCGCGATTCGGTGACATGCAGCAGATGGTTTGGCTTCGGCGGAAAGGCATCTTCCAATAATACCGGCAGAAGTGTGGTTACCGTCGATGGCCATGATGCATTCAAGGATGGCAAGATGGTGGGTCACGAGGTTTGTGACAACTACACCGATGGTTATAAAGACAATGCTTATGAGAGAAGCACATCGGGCTGGGAAAAGACTGATACGGACAAGTACGTTCGTCGCGTGAAGAAAGTCTGCAATTACTGTGGCTACAGTGAGACATATGATGAAGAGGGTTATTCCGTAACGTATACCGATGGTGTGGATGATAAGGAAATCTTCAAAGATCAGACACAGATTGTTCCGGCAGGAGATGGAACGCCGAAATTCGATGGCGAAGATCCTTCCAGAGAGGGTTACAAATTCACCGGGTGGAGTCCGGCGGTAGAGGAAACCGTAACTAAGAATGTAACGTATACTGCTACTTGGGAAAAAGAAGCGGATCCGACCAATCCGGATAATGGTGATGACGATACCACTCCGAGCAAGACAACGGAAAAACTACGGGGAAAAAAGTAGCTCCGAATACCGGAGACGACAGCAATCTTTCACTGTGGGCTGCTTTGCTGTTCATTAGTGGTGGTGCTGCCATTGGTACAACGGTTGCAAGAAAGAAGAAAAAATATACCAAATAATTCCATGGATTGACGAAATAACGGCTGCAAAATCGCAGCCGTTATTTTTTACCGTATCTCCATCCCGGCCTTCACGATGCGGAGCAGCCGCACCGCCGCGCGGAAGCAATTCTTCTCCGCATCGCGGATGGCCGAATCCAGGGATTCAATGCGGTCCACCAGGGGCATCATCCCGGAAATTCCGAAATCGTACAGCGCCTCGGCGCCGTCCTCGATGCTTCCCGCCAAGGCGAAGCAAGGTATTTGGTGGGTTTTGCAGTGCGCCGCCACGCCGGCCACCACTTTGCCGTAAGCCGACTGGAAATCCATGCGCCCTTCACCGGTGATGACCAGGTCCGCGGATTCCAGATGCTCATCGAATTCCAGAAGCTTCAATACCGTCTCGATGCCGGAGGAAATTTCGCTGCGGGTAAAAGCAAGCAGTCCGGCGCCGAGACCCCCGGCCGCCCCGGAACCTGGTGCGTGGCGGATGGATTTTTTTTGGAGGGCGGATTCTACGCAATCGATGTAGTGAGCCATGGCTTGATCCATGTCGGCCAGCCGCTCTGCCGGAATACCTTTCTGAGGTCCGTACACGTACACCGCGCCTTCCGGCCCCAAGAGAGGGTTTTTCACGTCACTCATGACGGTGATGGGGATCCGGGAAATGGCGGGGTCCAGCCGGGAGACATCCACCGCCGCAATTCGATGCATGGATGCGGGCATCGGATCCAGGGGCATGCCGTTTTCGTCCCGGAACACGGCGCCAAGGGCGGCGGCCATGCCCATCCCGCCATCGCTGGTTGCGCTGCCGCCCAGGCCCAGGTAGATATGCCGACAGCCCTGAGAGATGGCATCCAGAATCATTTCGCCGGTGCCGAAGGTGTTGGAATGGAAGACATCCCGCTCCGCCTCGGGCACCAGAGTCAGGCCGGACGCGCCGGCCATATCCATGATGGCGATTTTTGTTTTTGGGAGGGGATGCTCCGGCGTTTCCCGTGCAGAAGCGGTGGGTGCGGATGGAACGATGCCGTAGCGGGCGGTGACCGGAGTCCCTAAAGGGCCGCGGACCTGCAGGGTGCGGATTTCACCGGGGAGGACGTTCATCAGCGCTTCCGCGGTGCCTTCCCCGCCGTCCGCCAGGGGAAGCTTCTGAACGGCAGCATCCGGGAATACTTCCCGGGCGGCGTTTGCCGCGATGTCACAGACCTGAGAGGCGGTGAGGGATCCCTTGAAGGAATCCGGCGCGATTACAATCTTCATAAAAAAATCCTTTCTGTATGCGGGAACCGGCGAGATGCCCGTTGTCAAGTGTTTTATTTTCTTAATGCCATAGTGAGTGGAAATCTTTCCGCCGATATATTACAATATAAATCAGAAATATTATAGCAAGTACGAGGGGATTCTGCTATTGGGACAGGAGAGAGATATATGAAGAAACAGGCAGATATTTTGACGCAGTATGCGGAAATCGATGAAGCGCACGTGGATGCGCTGCTGCAGGAGGAGCTTCGCCGGAATCGGAAGAAGCTGGTGGTACTGGACGATGATCCGACAGGGGTGCAGACGGTGCACGACGTGTCGGTGTATACCCACTGGACGCCGGAGGATTTGGCGGCGGGTTTTCAAGAGGAAGAGAATCTGTTCTACGTGCTGACCAATTCCAGGGGTTTTACGGAGGCGGAAACGATAAAAGCACACCGGGAGGTCGCAGAGGCCACCGACAAGGCGGCAAAGGCGGCCGGTAAAGAATATCTTTTCGTGAGCCGAAGCGACAGTACCCTGCGAGGACATTTTCCGCTGGAAACAGAGATTCTGCGGGAAGAGTATGAGAAGAATACGGGACTTCCGGTAGACGGGGAGATTCTGTGCCCATTTTTCAAGGAAGGGGGCCGGTTCACCCTGGACAACATCCACTATGTGAAATACGGCGAAGAGTTGGTGCCGGCCAATGAAACGGAGTTCGCCAAGGACCCCACCTTCGGATACGTGTCGGAGACCCTGCCGGAGTACGTGGAGGAGAAGACCGGCGGAAAGTTCCGGAAGGAAGCGGTGACCTGCATCTCCTTGAAAGATTTGCATGAAATGAATTTCGACTGGATTCAGCAGCAGCTGATGGACGTGAAGAATTTCAATAAAGTCGTGGTGAATGCGGTGGATTATCCGGACCTGAAGGTATTCTGCGTTGCGCTGCTTCGGGCCATGGCCGCCGGCAAGAACTTTCTGTTCCGGACGGCGGCATCCCTGGTGCGGGTGCTGGGCGGCATTTCGGAACGGCCGCTTCTGACCCGGGAGGATATGGTCCAGAAGGAAACCGCCAACGGCGGAATCATCGTGGTGGGTTCCCACACGGACAAAACCACCCGGCAGCTGAGCCGGCTCCGGGAGCGGGAGGACATTGCGTTTATTGAATTGGATGCGACGCTGGTTCGGGACGAGGGAGCCTTTGAGCAGGAAGTGGCCCGCTGCCTGGCAGAGGAGGAGCGCTGCATCCGGAACGGGCAGACGGTGTGCTGCTACACCACCCGAGGCCTGATTACGGCGGATACCGGCGATCGGGAGGACGAGCTGCGCCTCTCCGTGCGGATTTCTGATGCGGTGCAGTCTCTGGTGGGACGGCTGTCGGTCACACCGGCTTTCGTCATCGCAAAAGGCGGAATTACTTCCAGCGATGTGGGTACCAAGGCGCTGGCGGTAAAAAAAGCTCGCGTGTTGGGACAGATTCAGCCGGGAATTCCGGTGTGGCAGACCGGAGCGGAAAGCCGTTTCCCGGGAACGCCGTACGTCATCTTCCCGGGAAATGTGGGTGAGGACGGAACTCTGAAAGCCGCGGCGGAAGTGCTTTTAGGGGGAAAATAAAAAGCAATATTTGTTAAATAACAACAAGGTCAAATAATGCGGTTGTGCAATTTAACAAAGTGAAGAAGAGTGCAAAAAAACCTTTAAAAATCAACGTTTTTGTGCTATATTAGAATACAATTTATGATTTAAAATACTGTTGCGAAGTGAGAAAGAAAGAGGTGTACAATGGCAATTGTTCTTCAGGAACCATCCAGAACATTTAGTGAATATCTTCTGATTCCGGGCTACTCCAGCGCGGAAGCAAGACCGGAAAATGTGTCGCTTAAGACTCCGATTACCAAGTTTAAGAAAGGTGAGGAGCCGGCGATTACCATGAATATTCCACTGGTATCTGCAGTAATGCAGGCGGTATCTGACGACCATATGGCCGTAGCTCTGGCAAAGGAAGGCGGCGTTGCGTTTATCTACGGATCCCAGTCCATTGAAAGCCAGGCAAACATGGTACGCAAGGTAAAGAGCTACAAGGCGGGCTTCGTAACCAGCGACTGCAACCTGAAGCCGGATCAGACCCTGAAGGATGTTCTGTACCTGAAGGAAAGAACCGGTCATTCCACCATCGCGATTACCGAGGACGGTACTGCCAACGGTAAGCTGATGGGCATTGTAACCAGCAAGGACTACAGAGTCAGCCGTCTGGATGCGGACACGAAGATTTCCGAGTTCATGACACCGATGGACAAGCTGGTATACGGAAAAGAAGGCATCACCCTGTCCGAGGCGAACGACATCATCTGGGACAACAAGGTGAACCAGCTGCCAATCGTAGACGATGAGATGCACCTCAAGAGTCTGGTATTCCGTAAGGACTACGATTCTCATAAATCCAACCCGAACGAACTGCTGGATGCCAACAAGAGCTACATAGTTGGTGCCGGAATCAACACCAGAGACTTTAAGGAAAGAGTTCCTGCACTGGTAGAGGCCGGTGTAGACGTGATGACCATCGACTCTTCCGAAGGTTACTCCGAGTGGCAGGCAATCACCCTCAAGTGGATTCGCGACAATTACGGAGACACCGTTAAGGTGGGTGCCGGAAACGTTGTCGATAAAGAAGGTTTTGACTTCCTGGTAGAGCACGGTGCGGATTTCGTAAAGATCGGTATCGGCGGTGGCTCCATCTGCATCACCAGAGAGCAGAAGGGTATTGGCCGCGGCCAGGCTTCTGCTGTGCTGGAAGTTGCAAAAGCAAGAGACGAATACTATGAGAAGACCGGCATCTACGTTCCGATTTGCTCCGACGGCGGTATCGTTCACGATTACCACATGACTCTGGCTCTGGCAATGGGTGCGGACTTTATCATGCTGGGAAGATATTTTGCTCGTTTCGACGAGTCCCCATCCGCAAGAATCATGGTTAACGGAAACTACATGAAAGAGTACTGGGGCGAAGGTTCCGCAAGAGCCAGAAACTGGCAGAGATACGACCTGGGCGGCGATGCAAAGCTGAAGTTCGAGGAAGGCGTAGATTCCTACGTTCCGTATGCCGGCTCTCTGCACGACAACGTAAAGCTGTCCCTGGACAAGGTGAAATCCACCATGTGCAACTGCGGCGTGCTGAGCATTAAGCAGCTGCAGGCGGAAGCGAAGCTTACTCTGGTATCCGCAACCAGTATCGTTGAGGGCGGCGCTCACGACGTTGTCCTGAAGGACAACAGCGTTGCTACCGTAAGACGATAGTTGAAAAACGAGACGCAGAATGTATAATAACGGTGCATCAGCGTGTTGGCGCTGATGCACTTTTAAGATTAATCGCAAAAGAACAGTAAAAAGAATTGGAAGAGGTATCAAAATGGCACAGAACAAAATTTTGATTCTGGACTTCGGCGGTCAGTACAACCAGCTGATTGCTCGGCGTGTTCGGGAATGCAATGTGTATTCGGAAGTCCGCGGCTTTGAGAGCACCACTCTGGAAGACATCAAAGCCTTCGATCCAAAGGGTATTATTTTTACCGGCGGACCACAGAGCGCATACGGCGAAGGTGCACCGAGCATCGATGCCGGCGTGTTCGAGCTGGGCGTTCCGATTATGGGAATCTGCTACGGTGCGCAGCTGATGGCATACATGCTGGGCGGCAAAATCGATTCCGCTCCGACCAGTGAATACGGTCGTGCGGACGTGGTAATCGACGATAAGGGCGGCATCCTGAAGAGTGCCGACGATGTGAATGTCTGCTGGATGAGCCATACGGACTACATCAGCCGGCCGCCGGAAGGTTTTGTGGTGACCGCGCACACGAATCACTGCCCGGTTGCGGGAATGGAAGACCGGAAGAGAGGATTCTACGGCGTGCAGTTCCATCCGGAAGTAAACCACACCGCACACGGTGCAGAGTTCATCCGGGATTTCGTGCTGGACGTGTGCAAATGCGACCAGGATTGGAAGATGAATTTCTTCGCAGAAAAACAGATTGAAGAGCTGCGGGAGAAGATCGGCGACGGAAAGGTGCTGCTGGCACTGTCCGGCGGCGTGGACTCCAGCGTCGTTGCGGGACTTCTGTCCAAGGCAATCGGCAAACAGCTGACCTGCGTTTTCGTGGATCACGGCCTGCTCCGTAAGAACGAGGCGGAAGAGGTTGCTGCCGTGTTCGGACCGGAAGGACCGTTCGACCTTAATTTTATCTGCGTGGATGCGAAACAGCGTTACTACGATAAACTGGCCGGCGTAACCGAACCGGAGCAGAAGAGAAAGATTATCGGTGAGGAGTTCATCCACGTATTCGAAGAGGAAGCGAAGAAAATCGGCAAGGTGGATTTCCTGGCACAGGGCACCATCTATCCGGACGTAATCGAGTCCGGCCTGGGCAAATCCGCTGTCATCAAGTCTCACCACAACGTGGGCGGACTGCCGGATTACGTGGACTTCAAGGAAATCGTGGAGCCGCTGCGCAGCTTGTTCAAGGACGAGGTTCGTCAGCTGGGCAGAGAAATCGGACTGCCGGATTACATTGTAGACCGGCAGCCGTTCCCGGGTCCGGGTCTGGGAATTCGAATCATCGGGGAGGTTAACGCAGAGAAGGTGAAGATCGTTCAGGATGCGGATGCCATCTACCGGGAAGAAATTGCCAACGCGGGACTGGCCGGAAGCATCAGCCAGTACTATGCAGCGCTGACCAACATGCGCTCCGTCGGCGTTATGGGTGACTTCCGTACTTATGATTACGCCGTGGCACTTCGTGCGGTTCAGACGTCCGACTTCATGACCGCAACCGCTGTGGAAATTCCGTGGAATGTCCTGCAGAAGGTGATGACCCGAATCGTAAACGAGGTGGATCACGTGAACCGGGTATTCTATGATTTGACCAGCAAACCACCGGGGACTATTGAGCTTGAATAACCTATAAACATCAAGAACCGTTGAAATTTCAACGGTTCTTTTTTTCGTGGGACCAAGTTTGGGACCAAGTCAGCAATATTTGCAAAACTCATCATTAATTTTTATTATTATAAGACACATGATTTTTAAGATTTGGTAGTAGCTACTTTCGGACACTTTTTCATCAATTGGATTGTTACCATGACAGTATTTATTTCGCAAATCTAATACATTTGAGTACTTATGCATATTTAGCATCCTTATCGCTTAAATGCTGGGATTGATGACCGCTTCCAACGAAAGCGCCAGTGCCTCTATGCTTTCTAATGGCTCTCCATTCAGCGAGCGTAAAGTATGGAAATCCAAGCTGCTCAGCTGCTTTCTTTACTCCAATGTCATCAGATAGTTCTAAGGCTTGAAGCTTAAATTCTTTATCATATTGCATAGATAAACCCTCCTTATTATTAATATATCATTGTTTTATGGGTCTATCGACTGCACTTAAATGCTACCACTCCAAAACTTTACCGGTCGTTCTTAGACAAGGAAAATCTTGTGTTTTAATCTGAATCATAGTATGATATTTCACATAAAGTGTAGATTCAAAAACACTGGTAAACATAGGAAGCGGGAACAGTGAAAAGCCCCTTAGAAGCGAGGAGATTACAATGAAAGAATTTTGCGGGAAAGGATATCTTAAAAGAATAGCTATATTTATGATGTTCATAATGGTGCTTACAATGTTGCCAATGAATGCACTGCAAGTATATGCAAAAAGTAATGAAGCTAAAATTCTCATATGGTCACCATATATTTTGCAAACAGAAGTAAAGAAGTTATGTGCACCCGGTCTAGAAGAGTTTATAAGTAAAGATGAAGTAGCCGGTTATGCAGGAGTAGATAAAATTTCTGTAGATTTAAAAGAAGGTGCCCAAGATAATCCTCTGCATTTTACGGGCACCGAAGATTTATCACAATATGGCCTAATTATTGTGATGCTGCCATATGAATCATTAACAGATACTGATGTAAGTGTATTAAAAAACTATCTTAATGCTGGTGGGCGAATTGTATTACAGGGAGAAAGGGATAGTTTTGCAAGATATGAAAATAAAGTATTATCAGATTTTGCAGGGCAATTAGGGGTAACGTTTCAAATTACAATTAATGACGACGATCAGGATAATGCCATTATCAATAAAGATTCAGATATAATGGGTGGTCAAGATCTTGTAGGAAATGAACTTGAGTATAGGGCAATTGGAGAGATTACTTATAGTGGAGATGCACAAGTTATTGCCACAAGTGTAGACAAAAAATATCCTTTTATTGTAGATTTTCCAGTTCAAAAAGGACGTATAACTGTCATGTCAGATGTAAACTGGTGGCATAAAAGGGGCAGTATGCTCCATACACCTGCTCAATTACAGTCTGCACAGGAATTATGGGGAAAATTTTTATCAAACTCTATAAAAAATATGCAAGCTGTAAAGAATGGAATTAATCCTAATCATGAACATCATTTCAATTATATAAGTCAAGGTAATAAGATTTTGGCATATTGTGATGAAACATGGGGTGCCTCTGGATGTGAATATAATGGAATAAGTAACGCTGTTGCAGTAACCTTATTAGCTGATGATGCCTTTTATTCAGGTAAAGCTTATTCAGGTATTACAGTAGAAGGAATAGACACATACAATGCTATTACAAAAAGTAATTTAGACAAGTCACAAGTAAGCTTCTATCAAGTAGAGATAAAAGGAACCACTAGTGGAGGCATAAAACTTGAATCAGCGCCAAAAGAAAAAGGTCATTATTATGCAGCAATCACTAGTAATGGTGCACAAGCTGTGGCTGCATTTAGTATTGAGAGATTAGCACATAGTATTACAATACAAAATGGTACAACAGAAATTGCAGACAGTAAAGCAGAAGAAGATACGATTGTAACCATTAAAGCTGATCCGGCCCCGGCGGGAAAAGTGTTTGATAAGTGGGTTGTAGAAAGCGGAAACATTACCCTTGCGGACGCAAACAGCGCAACCACAACCTTCACAATGCCTGACAGCGCAGTAAGTGTGAAAGCGACCTATACGGACGCTCCGCAGACCGGAACACCGACAGAACCGGCGAAGCCTGAGAACCCCGATTCTCCGCAGACTGGCGATAACAGCCACATGGCATTGTGGATTGCACTTCTCTTTGTGAGCGGAGCAGGCGTAATCGGAACAACTGTTTACGGAAAGAAAAAAAGAGCAAAATAAATTCATATAAGTGTGCTTAGCGTACTTGCAACAATCCCTCCTGTCACAGACACCGGCAGGAGGGATTTATTATGGACAGATATAATAGTCGAATTGTGATATTCTTATTCATCCTATACCTACCTCCTTCTCTTTATTGATATTCATTGTTTTTCCTCCTGAAAATTGTCAACTTCAATTGCATTGCTGCGGAAATCAAGCCCTTTGGCACAATTATCATCAAAAATCAAAACCCTCCGAAGTGACTCAAGGTTTCCGCTACAATCTCGGAGCCATCTCGCATCGCCTGCTCGATATCCCCATGCAGAAGATACGAACACACAAAACTGGAATTGTCAAGAAAAGTGCAGTCTGTTAAACCCACAAAGTTTCTGATAGTCTAAGCAGCACACTGAATATCCTCTTCGAACAGCCTTCTGTTTGCTGCAGGAGGAAGACTGTTCGGATTTGATGTATAGATTCTCTTCTGGATTATGGAGACATTTTTCGGTCGAATGAAGAATGAGATGTATTGTGGGGTCATTCCGGTCAAGGCGTAGTATATCGTTGCACACATGCCATAGACATCTGTCCAGGGGCCGAGTTTACCGTTCGGGAAGTATTGTTCCGGGGGTGCAAATCCATGCTTTAAAATTACTGTTTTAGATTCCTGTTCAGTCATACTTTCAAGGTTTGCAGAACCAAAATCAATGAGGTGGAATTGATTGTCGGTTCCGAGAATCAGATTGTCCGGACTGATGTCTCCATGAAGTAATCCTTTTTTATGAACCTGAATCAAATCCCGTAGAACCGGTGCAATGAGCTGGAATAATTCATCAAAGGACAGTGGTTCGTTTTCTTTAATATATTGTTTTAATGTGAGTCCATCGATTAGTTCCATGACAAGATAGAAGGTGCCATTTGCCTCGATAATATCTTTTACTCCTACGATGTGTTCCAACTGCTGAAATTCTTGTAAGATGCTTGCCTCTGTCAGAAAGCGGCGGCGTTCCCGCTCAAATAGTTCCTGATGCTCCGGAAAGGGAACAACGGTGGAGCTTTCTTGTTCTATCCTTCGGTATGCGATATGATTTGGAAAATACTCTTTGAGCGCAAAATGTTCGTCTGTATGGCGGAGTTTGCAGCAATAGGTGATTCCGAATCCGCCTTCTCCTAAAACCCGTTCAATGATGTAGTTGTGTGGTAGAACCGTTCCGGGAGGTAAAGTATGGTATGATTGTGGTATATGGTCGTTCATAGTTGTTTCTCCAATCAATCGTGCAAGTCTATTTATTCCCATTGAAAATCTTTACAGTAAAAAGAAATAAAAGCAAGGGTACATCTGCCAACTGTAATTCGGTCGTGCTGAAATCTCCCAAACTCAGTTCCGTTTCCGGATTTAGCAGGTAAACCTGTTTCGGGATGAGGCGGGTATTGCCCTCAATAAAAGTACCATTGCTGGAGTAGTCAATAATCTCATATTTCTGTTCTTTTTTATGATAGGTGATTTCACAGTGAATCCAGCTTACAAAAGGCAGGTTAATAACCACATCAACAGCATTGTCATCCCGGCCGATTAAAACCCGTTGTTCTGCTTTAATGCGAATCATGGAACCTTCATAGATACCACAGGTGCAGATGAGGGTACCGCAGGAGGGCTGATTCTTTAAGAAATCCCGTGTTTTCTTTTGATACTGTCGGCTGACCGGAATGGCGGTGTCGGTATCCCGAAGGGTAATAGATTGATTGTTATAACCAATAATCTGATTTATTGCTACTAGGTAACTTTGATGACAGCGAAGAAAATTATTTCCAGTTAAATGTTCTTCCAATGTATTCAATTTTTCATAACACTGGTAAGTTTCGGACAATGTGTGAATGGTAAGTATTCTGTTATTACTCTCAATGTAAAGAATAGTGTCAATGGGAATTTTGTAGTTGCTGCCCCGGGTTGACAAACAAATGAGAAACTCAATATTCCTGTGGAAAAAAGGGGCAAAATTTGATAGAATGAAAAAAATCAAGAAGCATAATTTAAAGGAGGAATTTGTTATGAACAGATTACAGGACAAAGTTGCTGTTGTTACCGGGTCCACCAGTGGAATTGGTGTTGGAATCGCTAGACTGTTTGCGGCAGAAGGAGCAAAGGTAGTCATCTGCGGGAGACGGGAAGAGAAGGGGCAGGCTGTTGTGGATAGCATTGCCCAGGATGGCGGAGAAGCCTGGTATCATTTTATGGATATTACGGTTACAGAGAGCATTGAGAAATTGTTTGCAGATACCGCTGAGAAGTATGGAAAGATTGACATTCTGGTAAACAATGCTGCCAATGTAGGTCTGAAGGATGGTCGTGTGGATGAGTTAAGTCTGGAAATGTGGGATGCTGTTTTCCAGAGTGATGTGCGTGGCACCTTCTATGCTACTAAGTGTGTACTTCCCTACATGCAGAAGAATGAGAATGGAGGTTCCATCATCAATATTGGTTCCATGGCTTCCTGCGGAGGAGACCTTGGTTCTACCGCGTATGCCTGTGCGAAGGCAGGTGTGGACATGCTGACCCAGTCCACTGCACTGCAGTACGGAAAGCAGAACATCCGTTGTAACTGTGTCCGCCCGGGATTGATTGTGACTCCGGAGAACGAAGCTTCTGTACCTCAGGCATTGAAAGATGTATTCCTGAGCAACATTATGGTGAACCGTTATGGATGTCCGGAAGACATTGGTCATATGTGTGTATACCTGGCTTCCGATGAGAGCGCTTATGTGAGCGGTCAGATTGTCAACGTAGATGGAGGTTTGAATTCCCATGTTTCTACGGTTGCCCAGTTTAGAGAAATGAATTCCCGTACCTGGTAAACAAAGTTTATATATAAATAAAAATACCATTCCATGGGAATCGTCTGGCATCAAGGTTTCAGACGATGCGTGGAATGGTATTTTGTTAGTGCGCCTGGCGGCGCACGTTTCTAACGGGTTAAAGTCCCGAATCCACCCGGTAGTGGG
>OLNE01001858.1_pt1 | contig 14305 bp, 9 predicted proteins | sample 1672431 | NCBI WGS metagenome assembly OLNE01 (sample SAMEA3136685, study PRJEB25190) | human gut metagenome | reverse complement strand
CTCGCTCGAGCTGATCCGCCGCTACGGCATCCGTGTATCCGAGCTGGGCGACTACTCCATGGAGTATGACCTGAAGACCCCGGAGCAGCAGGCTGAAGTATGTAACGTAGTTCGCTTCGCAATCGACCGCAGCCGTCTGACCAAGGAGCATCTGGACTATGTAATCGCAGCTGTTAAGGCTCTGTACGAGGATCGTGAGAACATTCCGAACATGCGTATTGTTTGGGGTCACAATCTGCCGATGCGTCACTTCCACGCATTCCTGGAGCCGTACCCGAACGAAGAGAAATAATCCCCTGTTCCATCCTTTCGTCAAAGGCGATACCGCATAATTGTATAAATTGTGCGGTATTCCCGCCAATGCTGCAGCAAAGGCGCTGCGGCATTGCATAACAGGAATTTCTCCTGACCTTTTTATAACTTTATAATCAGGGCGTAACCTGTGTCGCGTGGAAAGTGCACAGGAAAGCAAAGAACAAAGGCGTTCTTTTTCCCAGAAAACTAAACATTTTCTGCGGCAAAGAGAACGCCCTTTTTCTATCCATTTACACATTAAAGGGGTGTAAGATAATGAGTAAAGAGCCTAAAAACTTAGAACAGAGAGATGGTTTCCAGAGTAAGTGGGGATTCATTCTGGCATGTATCGGTTCTGCGGTTGGTATGGGCAACATCTGGCGTTTCCCGATCATGGTGCAGAAGTACGGCGGCATGACCTTCCTGCTTCCCTATTTCATCTTTGTAATTTTGATCGGCAGTACCGGCGTTATTGAGGAGTTCGCTCTCGGCCGCCGTGCAGCCGCAGGTCCGGTTGGTGCGTTCGGCATGTGTACCAAGGAGCGCACCGGCAGCGAGAAATCCGGTAAGGCAATCGGTGCAATCCCGATCATCGGTGCATTGATGCTGGCAATCGGCTACACGGTCGTTCTCGGCTGGATCTTCAAGTACACCTTCATGTCCCTCTCCGGCAGCCTGTTCAGCCTCGGCACGGATATGGGCGCTATCGGCGGCACGTTCGGCATGACCGCACCGGAGGCTGAGACCCTTCCCGAAGCCCTCAAGGCAATGGCGTCGGCCGGCTTCTTCGGCATCGGCAACGGCGTATGGCAGATCGTTGCACTGGTAGTTTCCCTTGCCATCATGGTAATGGGCGTTGCGGGCGGCATTGAGAAGGCAAACAAGGTCATGATGCCGGTTCTGTTCGGTCTGTTCCTCGTACTGGCAATCTACATCGGCACGCTGCCCGGCGCATCCGAAGGCTATAAGTACATTCTGACCCTGAATCCGGCTGGTCTGGCTAAGCCCGACCTGTGGGTATTTGCATTCGGTCAGGCGTTCTTCTCCCTGTCCGTTGCAGGCAACGGCTCGGTAATCTACGGTTCCTACCTGTCCAAGAGCGAGGATATCCCGTCCTCCGCACGCAACGTTGCAGTATTTGATACCATAGCAGCTCTGCTGGCAGCAGTCGTTATCATTCCGGCAATGGCAGTTGTTCTGGGCGAAGGCATCAGCGACGTATCCGGCGGCCCCGGCCTGATGTTCGTTTACCTCGTAAACGTATTCAACGCAATGCCTGCCGGCCGTATCATCGGCGCGATCTTCTACATCTGCGTACTGTTTGCAGGCGTATCCTCCATCGTAAACCTGTACGAGGCACCGATCGCCTTCCTGCAGGAGCAGTTCAAGTTCAAGCGTGCAGCAGCCGTTGGCACCATCGGTGTGATCGGTCTGGTCGTTTCCATCGCAATCCAGCCGTGGACCTCTCAGTGGATGGACGTTGTTTCCATTTACATCTGCCCGCTCGGCGCTGCTCTGGCCGGCGTTATGTTCTTCTGGGTACTGGGCAAGGAAAAAGCAGTTGCTGCTGTTAACGAAGGCGCTAAGAAGCCGATCGGCGGCTGGTTCTTCCCGCTCGGCAAGTGGGTATACGTTATCTGTGCAGTTCTTGCACTGATCCTCGGCGTTATGTACGGTGGCATCGGCTAATCCCTCAAGCCGTCACCGATCTTTCAAAAGACGTTCATGGAGTTTATGAATCGTCTGTATCCCCCCTTTTGTCTCTGTCCCCCGTCACTGCTGTGTGACGGGGGACACACTTTTCTAATTAGAAATCAGCAATCAGCAGGCAGTAATCGCTGCATGCAAAGCAAAACCCCGGCTTTGCCGCACTTGACAAAACCGGGGCTGCTCGGGTATACTATCCCCAAGGGATGCTGTTCAGGCAGTCAGACCCTAATTGATTAGCGATTTTTAGTCACTGACCGTTCGAGGCCTAATCGAGCGGTCAGTGCGCTTTTATACAGAAAAGAGACGAGCCAGGCAGGCTCGTCTCTTTTTATTTTGCATGGAGAAGATTCAGTTAAAGTAAACGATATCTTCCTTCGCCTTTTCGGCGGGTTCTACCGTGATGGCATGCAGCACCGGACCGGGACCGCGGTACTGCGGCAGCTCCTCGACAGTGATGGACGCCGTTACCTTGACCCAGTCGCGGTTATGCAGCTGATCGCGGTCGGGATAGCGGCAGAGGAAGCCGAGGAAGGTGACGTCATCCGCGCAGCAGACCATGCCGAAGCGGCCGGGCACGAAGCTGTCGGCGGGCACATCCTTGCCGACGTAGGCCTGGGCAAGAAAGCGGACGGTCTTGCCGTCATACTTCATCGGGTCGCCGGTGGCGTCGATGTACCAGAGACCGTAATCCTCCGGCTGGATGTCGATGATATCCGCATCCACGTCAAACGGCAGCGGCATATTGCGGGCGTAGTCCTCGGAATTGCCGTTCACGTCATCCAGATAGATTGCCGCACGCGGATTCATTGCCTTGATGTTCTTCTTGTACAGCATGTCCTTCAGCTCATCCGTGCAGCGGTTGAACACAACCAGATCCGCAGTGGTGATATGCTCGAACATCATCGGGCCGATGTTGTTGGAATACAGCTCAAACGTGGTCGCATCGACCGTGGTGACGATCTGGTACAGCTCCCAGCGGGCAGGAAATGCCTGCATCAGCTTTTCCAGCTTCCACATGCCGTTGTACTCAACAAGAATGCGGTCCGGCTGGTATTTCTGCTCCACGCGCTTGAGGATATTCGGCGTCAGACGGTCCTCGGACTCGATCGGCACAAGCGCGGTGCCGTAGTGCAGCAGCCACTTCTCGTCGTATTCCTCGATGCCTTCTTCGCACAGCAGCAGCACCGTGCGCTCGTTCTCGGTAAAATTCGGGTCCGCGAGAATATCCTGAATGAACTTAGTCTTGCCGCTCTCCAGAAAACCGGTAAAGACGTATACCGGAATGGGTTCGTTAGCCATATCTGGTTACCTCACTTTTCGTTTACGCCGAACAGAGCAGCGATGCGCTCCTCATCCAGCTCGGAGCCGATGACGCACAGACGGCCGGTGTAATCGGCAGCGCCGCGGCGGATTTCGGGTGCGCCCGGAACGTAGTCAAAGTGCAGCCACTCGCCGCCGTCTGCACACGGAACGATGCCCTTTGCACGCAGTACGGTGCCGAGCGTAACATCGCCGAGCGCGGTAAGAGCCGCGTTAAGCTCTGCCTCGGTGTACTTGTGAGTCGTTTCCTTGCCCCAGGAGGTGAATACCTCGTCAGCATCGTGGTCGTGGTCGTGACCGCAGCAGCAGTGACCGTCGTGGTCGTGATGATGGTGCTCGTGGTCATGCTCATGCTCATGGTCGTGATCGTGGCAGCCGCAGGTGCAGTGCTCATCGTGCTCGTGATGATGCTCGTGCTCCTCATGGTCATGCTCGTGGTCGTGCTCATGCTCATGCTCGTGTTCGTGCTCATCATGGTCATGGTGGTGATGATGATGCTCGTGGTGCGGCTCGTGCGCGATCTCCTCGAGAACCTCCGCAACGAGGTCGCGGCTGCCTTCCATGGTGGAGAGCAGCTGCTCGCCGGTCAGGTCCTTCCACGGGGTGGTGACGATGCGGGCGTGCTCATTCAGGCCGCGCAGCATGGCAACGGTCTCGTCAAGGCGCTTCTCCGGGCACTCAGCCGTGCGGGACAGCAGGATGGCACCGGCATGCGCCACCTGATTCTCGAAAAACTCACCGAAGTTCTTGAGGTACATCTTGGCCTTGAGCGCGTCAACAACGGTTACAAAGCTGTTCAGCTGAACCTCGAGGTGCGCGTTCTGTACCGCAGCGATAACGTCCGACAGCTTGCCGACGCCGGACGGCTCGATCAGGATGCGGTCCGGATGGTACTGGTCCACAACATCGTGCAGCGCCTTGCCGAAGTCGCCAACCAGCGAGCAGCAGATGCAGCCTGCGTTCATCTCGTTTACAACAATGCCGGCATCCTTGAGGAAGCCGCCGTCAATGCCGATCTCACCGAACTCGTTCTCGATCAGAACAACCTGCTCACCCTTGAGCGCATCGGCCAGCAGACGCTTGATGAGGGTCGTCTTGCCGGCACCCAGAAAACCGGAAATAATATCAATTTTAGTCATGCTTTGTCGCTCCATTTCTATGCACGGCACAGGGATTCCCGAACCGTACTCAAATTTTTCGAACGCTTATATTATACCACATTTATAGAAAAAAGAAAAGTTATTTAGTTAGCGGACGCTAATCTTTCTGGCTGCGCGGAAAGAAGTTGAGGAGCAACCTCCCTTTTTCGCTTTTATAACACAAAAAACCGCCCAAAAGGACGGTTTATTGACAGCATATATTACGATATGCTATAATCAAGGCAGCAAACGGTGAATAAAGGTTGTTCCTCCCGAAAGAAGGGAGGTGATCTGCATGACAATTCTGGAAGTCATTGGACTGCTTGATTTGCTCTGCACGGTTATCTTTGGTATCCTCGGATACTTAAAGAAATAACCGCCCTCCGGTAGTTAAAAGAGAGCGGCTTCTTCTCGACTAAAAATCGAACTGAGGAACGACTGCTCTCCCTACAAGAGCCGCCGTTTGTCAGCTATATTATAGCGCGAAGCCCCGGTTTTGTCAAGCGACGAAACCGGGGCTTTGTTTTACAATTCCTAAGCAGAAAGGAATTATTCTCCCATCACCTGAAAGACAATATCCCGCACGCGGTTGCGGGTATCGCACTCCACAAGGGTCAGATTCTGCCACGGGCCGATGGTGATCTCGCCATTCACGAACGGGATAACGATAAACGGGCTGAGCAGCGCCGCCTTGATATGCGACGAACCGTTGTCATCGTGCCAGGTATCGTGGTGGTGGTAATGAATGACTGCACCGGTCTCATCGCGGTAGGGCGAAAAGACGTCCATCGCCGCCTTGAGGTCATGGTAGACCATGCCCGGCTCAAACTCAAGCGTGGTCAGACCGGCAACACCGCCGGTGGTAAAGCCGGTGATCGTGCCGGACTTCATGCCGGTCTTGCGGCAGGCGCTCTGCACCGCTGCGCGGAAGTCGTCGGTAACGTCGATCATGCCCATGTGGGCCTTGGTGTGGTAGGTTTTGGTTTCGGTATAAACAGGCATTTGCGATTCTCCTTTAGAGACATTCCAGATAACGGCCATACAGGGTCTTATTCAGCTCTTCCGCATGACGGAGCAGCGTCTGACGGCTGATATAGCCGCGCGCGTACGCAATCTCCTCCGGACATGCGATGTAGCGTCCGGTCTCATCCTGCACGCGGCGGACAACCTGTGCGGATTCGAGCAGATTCTCAGCGGTACCGGCATCCAGCCAGACGAAATCCCGGTCGAGCTTTTCAACGTGCAGCTGACCGCGTTTCATGTACTCGATATTGACATCCGTAATCTCCAGCTCGCCTCTTGCCGAGGGCTTGAGCCCGCGGGCAATCTCCATAACCGAGTTATCGTAGAAATACAGACCCGGAATGATATAGTTAGACTTCGGATAGCGCGGCTTCTCCTCAATGGAAATAGCACGGCCCTGACCATCAAACTCCACAACGCCGAACGCACGCGGGTCATCGACATAGTAGCCGAATACGCAGGCGCCGGATTTCTGCTGCACAGCACGGTCCAGACAGTCCTGGAAATTGGGGGAATAGAAGATATTATCGCCCAGAACAAGGCAAACCGAGTCATCCCCGATGAACTGGGAGCCGATGAGCAGCGCGTCCGCGATGCCGCGTGCAACCTCCTGCACCTCGTAGGTGATGTTGACGCCGAAGCGGCCGCCGGAACCGAGCAGACGGTAGAACGGGCCTTCCTCTCCGGGCGGGATGATGATGAGAATATCGCGGATACCGGCCTGCAGGAGCGCAGCCAGCGGATAGTAGATCATCGGTTTATCGTATACCGGCAGCAGCGGTTTGCATACCGGACGTGTCATCGGGTACAGGCGCGAGCCCTTACCGGCGGCAAGAATGATTCCTTTCATTGGCTATTCCTCTATCTATATGTTTTTGTGAGATTAGTATAGCACACTTTGGGCAAATAAGAAAGCCTTTTGTAAAGGCAGAAGTCAGGAGTGAGGAGTAATGGAAAATTGAAAATTGAGAATGGAGAATGGCGCTATCCTTGCGCAGGCTCCGGTCGCGCTGCGCCCGTGGCGGCTTACCTCCTGTGTAATATTCGATTTCACGGATTTAATTGATAAATGTCCGCAGGGCGGGGCACCCTCACCCCGCCCTACGATAACTCATTCACTCTTTCTCAATCGTCAGCACCGAATGATACGGCATCGGCTTTCCGTCCACGGCGTTATCGCGCGATGCGCCGCTGTATTCATATTCGTACCGGAAATCCAGTCCGTCGAGATGCGCCTCCTTGACGTTTTTCGTATCCGGTGCATCGTATTGCCAGCCGTCGTCAATGATGTCATCCCTCATGTGGCCGGCATACAGCCAGCTCCATTTGGCATACGCGGCCGCAAAGGCGTAATACACCGTCATGCGCTCCTGATAGCCGCACGAGCCGTTCTGCGAATCCGAAACCACCGTCACCGACTGCACATAGCCGTCCGCATCGGTTTCGACCGTCACATCGGATACAGAATCGCCCAGCGAGAAGAAATACCTGCCGCCCATTGCCAAGTCGCTATTCCAGCTTCCGTCCGGCTGGACATACGCTGCCATCCCTTGATTATAATGCAGGCAGTCGTTGCAGTTCTCCACATACTCCGCAAGAGTCATTTCGCCGCGATTGGGCGGCAGCTTGGCGTACAGGTCAATGCCGTAACCTGCGGCTGTTCGCAGCGCGATCACCAACAGGTACAGCGCCACGCGATACCAGCGCACCTCCCGCTCGCGGACGATGATGCTGCACCCGTTCTCCAAATCCCACGAGAGCTCCTCTTCTTTGCACGCGCGGTAGCACTTGTAATTGAAGTACCAGTCGAAGAACGGCAGCGCATAGCAGTTGCCGTAGACGAACACGCCCCACAAACGGGCATATGCGGTGCGGATGGACAGCTTGTTCCCGTCCTCATCGCGGACGGACAGCCCGAATATCCACTTGCCGGGCGTTGTGCCCCAGTAATGCAGCATCACCGGCTCGAACACGAACGTCAGCAGCCAGCCGGCATAGACGCACGCGGTCGACCACGCAAGGACCGCCATAAACTGGATGAAGTTATCCGGATTGATGCGGAACACCCACTGCGACAGCATCGACCACAGCAGCCCATACAGTCCGGCATCCACATTGCGGGCAAAGAAGCGCCGCCACGGACAGCCTGCCGGCGGGATGCGGTCTTTCTCGCGCGGGTCGTCTGCGGGCAGTACGATGGACTGGTACCGGTCTACATCCAGCCCGTTCCACTCCGCTCTGTCCTCGCAGATGGCGCGGCACATCGCATACGCCTGTTCGCTCTCGCGGATGTCCCCCTGCAATACGTCGAGCTGGCCTGCCGCCGCCTCGGGCAGCGCTTTCTCGCCGCTCTCGATGGCGCGGATGTCGGGCACGCTCAGGCGCAGCCGCCGCAGCAGCATGATCTTCCGCAGTGTCTGTACATTGTCCTCGGTGTAATCGCGGTAGCCGTTCTCGCCGCGTGTCGGCGTGAGTAAGCCTTCCTTCTCGTAAAACCGGATGTTCGCCCGGGATAATCCCGTCCTGCGCTCTGCTTCTGCTATGTTCATACGATCACCTTCCCTTCTATTGATTACATTATAAGGGATAAAGTGGGTTTACAGTCAAGTGTTTTCGGGGAAAATGTTAAGAAAAAAGAGTGGAGAAACTCCACTCTTTTTAAGGCAATACCGCATAATTGAACAAGAGTGATTTGCGAGTAAATTTTGCGTACTGACGAGGCACAGTTTTGCGGTAATACTTGATGTATTACCGTGAAACTTCGGCAGCGCGGACGGAACTCGCGCAAGGAACCGAAGCCAAAGTCAGGACACAAAATTTCCGCAAAGCACCGCGGCAGCGCGACCGGAGTCTGCGCAAGGAGCCGCCGCTTTAATTGTGCGGTGTTGCCTTATGTTTAATTCAGCGCTGCAATCGACTCTTCCAGCTTTGCGAGGTGCTCGCGCAGCTTTTCGGCCTTTTCGCGCTCGGCTGCAACAACCTTCTCGGGTGCCTTATCGACAAACTTCGGGTTGTTCAGCTTCTTCATAACGAAGTCGATGTCGGCCTCGACCTTGCTCTTCTCCTTGCCGAGACGGGCCCGCTCAGCCTCGAAGTCGATGAGGTCGCCCATCGGCATATAGATCTGTGCGTCGCCGGTAACTACGGATGCCATCTTGGCAGCGTCCGCCGGAACCGCGTCGATGAGTTCAATCTCGGAAGCGTAAGCCAGCTTCGGGAAGAAGCCTGCGCCTGCGGAGAAGGTATCCTTCTTCTCGGTCAGGATGAGCACCTTGGCCTTCTTGGAGGGCGGTACGTTCATCTCGGCACGGCGGTTGCGGATGGCGCGGACAGCGTCCATCAGGCTCTCCATCTGTGCCTCCTCAGCGGCAAAGTGCAGCTCGTCCTTGTACTCCGGCCATGCGGATACCATAACGGACGGACCCTCATGCGGCAGCGCCTGCCAGATGGTCTCGGTGATGAACGGCATGAACGGGTGCAGCAGCTGCATTGCGCCGCTCAGCACATAGCACAGCACCTTCTGTACGTTCTCGTCGCCGGTCTGCAGACGGGTCTTTGCAATTTCGATATACCAGTCGCAGAAGTTCTCCCAGATGAAGTCGTTCAGCTTGGCAGCTGCCAGACCCAGCTCATACTGGTCGATGTTGCGGGTAACGTCGGCAACCAGCGTGTTGAACTTGCTGATGATCCACTTGTCCTCGATGGCAAGGTCGCTCGGCAGCTCGACTGCCTTGTCCTTGTCGATGGTCAGGTTCATCTGGATAAAGCGGGATGCGTTCCAGATCTTGTTGCAGAAGTTGCGGGACGCCTGTACGCGCTCATCCGAGAAACGCATGTCGTTTCCGGGGCTGTTGCCCGTTGCGAGGGTGAAGCGCAGCGCGTCCGCGCCGTACTGGTCGATGACCTCGAGCGGATCGATGCCGTTGCCGAGCGACTTGGACATCTTGCGGCCCTGTGCATCGCGCACCAGACCGTGGATATAAACCGTCTTGAACGGGGTTTCGCCCATGTGCTCCACGCCGGAGAAGATCATGCGGGCAACCCAGAAGAAGATAATATCGTAGCCGGTAACGAGCGTAGAGGTCGGGTAGAAATAGTCAAGCTCCTTGGTCTTATCCGGCCAGCCGAGCGTGGAGAACGGCCACAGCGCGGAGGAGAACCAGGTGTCGAGAACGTCTTCTTCCTGACGGATGTTCTTGCTGCCGCACTTCGGGCAGGTGCATACATCGGTCTTGGAGACGGTCATCTCACCGCAGTCGTCGCAGTAGAACGCCGGGATGCGGTGACCCCACCACAGCTGACGGGAGATACACCAGTCGTGTACGTTTTCCATCCAGCGCAGATAGGTCTTGGAGAAACGGTCGGGCACGAACTTGGTCTTGCCCTCGTTTACAACGTCCATCGCAGGCTTGGCGAGCGGCGCCATCTTGACGAACCACTGCGCCGAGGTCATCGGCTCAACGGTCGTACCGCAGCGGTAGCAGGTGCCGACATTGTGCTCGTGGTCCTCGATCTTGACCAGCCAGCCGCCTTCCTCGAGGTCCTTTACAACCGCCTTGCGGCACTCGTAGCGGTCCATGCCCTCGTACTTGCCGCCGTTTGCGTTGACGGTCGCGTCCTCGTTGAACACGAGAATCTGCTCGAGGTTGTGGCGCTGGCCCATCTCGAAGTCGTTCGGGTCGTGGCACGGCGTAACCTTGACGCAGCCGGTGCCGAACTCCATGTCAACGTACTCGTCGCCGAAGATTGGGATCTCGCGGTTCATGATCGGGAGGATGCAGGTCTTTCCGATCAGGTGCTTGTAGCGCTCGTCGTTCGGGTTGACGGCAACGCCGGTATCGCCCATGAAGGTCTCCGGACGGGTGGTCGCAACCACCAGCTCACCCGAGCCGTCCGCGAGCGGATAGCGGATGTGCCACAGCTTGCCCGGCTGGGTTTCGTACTCAACCTCGGCATCGGACAGGGCGGTCGCGCAGTGCGGGCACCAGTTGATGATGCGGTGGCCCTTGTAGATGAGGCCCTTGTTGTACAGGTTTACAAAAACCTCGCGGACCGCCTTGGAGCAGCCCTCGTCCATGGTGAAGCGCTCGCGGTCCCAGTCGCAGGAGGTGCCGAGCTTCTTGAGCTGGCTGATGATGCGGTTGCCGAACTTGTCCTTCCACGCCCATACGCGCTTGAGAAACTCCTCACGGCCGAGGTCGTAACGGGTCAGGCCCTCCTCCTTGCGGAGGTTCTCCTCTACCTTGATCTGGGTTGCAATACCGGCGTGATCGGTGCCCGGCATCCACAGCGCCTCGTAGCCCTGCATGCGCTTAGTGCGGATGAGGATATCCTGCAGGGTCTCGTCGAATGCGTGGCCCATGTGCAGCTGGCCGGTAACATTCGGAGGCGGAATAACGATGGTGTACGGTTTCTTGTCCGGATTGACCTCGGCGTGGAAGAAGCCGGAATCGACCCAGAACTTGTACAGCTTGTCCTCGACCGATTTCGGGTCGTAGGTCTTAGGCAGTTCGCTCATTGATCTATCTCCTTCAATTTGATTTACGATATACATGCGGGATACTTCTGTGCAAACAAAAAAGAGCATACTCATCCCGACAACAGGACGAAGTATGCTCCGTGGTACCACCTGAATTCGCGTAAAGACGCGCACTCGTTGCCCCGTAACGCGGGTTAGACGGAACAGCTTAACGAAAATTCGGCTGTTCTGCTCCAAAGCGACCTTCTTCTTCCCCGCCGAGGTGCTTGCACCGACCGCACCCTCTCTAAACGCGCAAAGGAAAAATACTCCTCTTTTTCATGGCATTTGTGTATTAACTTTAATATTATAGCTGTTAAATCCGGGTTTGTCAAGGGATATGACGCAGTTGACAGCAACTTGCCTATACGATACATGCCAGCGAATATACTAACAGATAAATACAAGCTCACGCTATCCCGTAGGGTGCGCCGACTCGGCGCACCGTTTGTAAACCGCAGGGCAAATTTCACAGCAACGGAATACATTAACGACAGCGTATGCCACGGACTATAATCCGGTGATATTCGCTGGAATGCGGTGCGCCGAGGTCGGCGCACCCTACGGTCAGGCGATTTACAACTTATTACCTGTTGCTGTAATATTCGTCCTCTGCCCATCTGCGCGGATTATCCAAAATATAATTGTATTTCACGGCGTAATCCGTATCATCCCGAATAATATGGTCGTAAAACGACCGCTGCCACAAATTGCGTCCGGCATCCTGATTGGAAAACCGTTTCAATACCGCAATTATGCGTGGCACCAATTCCGTAGGGCGCGACGACCTCGGCGCGCCATCATCACGCAAAACCGAAATCAACATATGAACATGGTTTGGCATGATAACATAGGAATCAATCGACACATATGGATATGCCCCAGGAATCGTTCGGATATAATGTTCAACAATTTTACCGATGACCGATAACCGCAGGGACGGCGCGCCGAGGTCGTCGCGCCCTACGGTTGACAGCGTGCATTGCCGTTGATAGGTGCAGAGCGTCACAAAATAGACGCCCTGCTTTCCGTAATCATACTTTGGCAGCCGAGCCGATCTCCTCGTCTCCATCAGGAAAGTCTCCGCTTAAACTCCTCATACCCAAACATACGCACAACCTCATCCGTACCGTCGGCGCGCCGGATGGCGATCAGCGGCAGCGGCATACCGTTAAACGTATTGGTCTTGACCATGGTGTAGAGCGCCATGTCCTCGAACACGACCTGCTCACCGGCGCCGAGCGCCACATCGAACGAATACTCGCCGATGACATCGCCTGCGAGGCAGGAGCGACCGGTCAGCAGATAGGTGAACGCCTTTTTGCCCGGCTCGCCGCCGCGGTACACAGGCGGACGGTACGGCACCTCGAGCACGTCCGGCATGTGGCACGCCGCCGAGGTATCCAGGATCGCAATGTCCTTATGGTTGTGCATCACCTCGAGCACAGTGGAGACCAGATAGCCCGCATTCAGCACAACGGCCTCGCCCGGCTCCAGATAAACCTGCACCTTGTATTTTTTCTGCAGATAATCAATGCAGTGCACCAGCGTTTCCACATCGTAATCCGCACGGGTGATGTGGTGACCGCCGCCGAGGTTGATCCATTTCAGACCGTCCATATACTGACCGAAATTCTGCTCAAATGCAGCGACAGTCCGCACCAGATCGTCCGAATTCTGCTCGCAGAGCGTGTGGAAGTGGAAGCCCTCAATGCCGTCGAGCAGCTCCGGCTGGAAATTCTCTATCGTAATGCCGAGGCGCGAATCCGGACCGCACGGGTCGTACATCGCGTGGTCGCTCGGCTGCGTGGAGCACTCCGGATTGAGCCGCAGGCCGCAGCTCTTCCCTACCGCGCGGGCAAGGCTGCCGTAGGCCTTCCACTGCGTGAACGAGTTGAACACAATGTGGTCGGCGTACTCCAGAATCTCGCGGAACTCACCCTCCGCGTAGGCCGGCGCGTAGACATGAGTCTCGCCGCCGAATTCCTCATGACCGAGCCGTGCCTCGTACAGACCGGAGGCCGTTGTGCCCGCCAGATACTCCCGAATCAGCGGGTACACGGAAAACATCGAGAACGCCTTCTGCGCCAGCAGGATCTTCGCGCCGGTGCGTCTGGCAACGTCCCGCAGGACGGCCAGATTCTGCACCAGACGGTTTTCATCGAGCAGGTAGCAGGGCGTAGGAAGCTCAGTAAATTTCATATCAGTCCACCAGCACCGGCTTGTCGTTAATCTGCCACGGCAGACCCCACTTGTTCAGCGCCTCCATGTACGGATCGGGATCAAACTCCTCGACCGTGTACACGCCCGGCTTGTTCCACTTGCCGGTCAGCAGCATCGCCGCGCCGATCATCGCCGGAACGCCGGTGGTGTAGCTGATGGCCTGCGAGCCGACCTCGCGGTAGCACTCCTCGTGGTCGCAGACGTTGTAGATATAGGCAGTCTTTTCCTTGCCGTCCTTCTTGCCGGTGAAGATGCAGCCGATGTTGGTCTTGCCCTTGGTGCGCGGACCGAGCGTTGCCGGATCGGGCAGCAGCGCCTTGAGGAACTGGATCGGCACGATCTGGTGGCCCTCAAACTCGATCGGGGTGGTGGACAGCATGCCGACGTTCTCCAGACACTTCATGTGGGTCAGATAGGACTGACCGAAGGTCATGAAGAAGCGGATGCGCTGCACGCCCGGAATATTCTTCGCCAGGGACTCGATCTCCTCGTGGTGGAGCAGGTACATATCCTTCTGGCCGACCTGATCGAAGTTGTATTCCCGCTTGATGCTCATGGGCGGAATCTCGACCCACTTGCCGTTCTCCATGTAGCTGCCGGGAGCGGAGACTTCGCGCAGGTTGATTTCGGGGTTAAAGTTGGTGGCAAAGGCGTAGCCGTGGTCGCCGCCGTTGCAGTCGAGAATGTCGATCGTGTCAATAGAGTCGAACTCATGTTTGGCGGCGTAGGCGCAGTAGGCTTGCGTCACACCCGGGTCAAAGCCACAGCCCAACAGCGCAGTCAGGCCGGCATCCTCAAACTTTTTCTTGTAGGCCCACTGCCAGCTGTAATCGAAGTAGGCGGAAAAGCCTTCCTCCTTGCAGCGCTTCTCGTAGATGGCACGCCAGGTGGGGTCGTCGGTGTTTTCGGGTTCGTAGTTGGCGGTGTCCATGTAGTTGACGCCGCAGGCAAGGCAGGCGTCCATGATGGTCAGGTCCTGATAGGGCAGGGCGATGTTCATCACCAGGTCCGGCTGGTAGGCCTTGATGAGGGCAATAACCTCCTCTACCTTGTCGGCATCCACCTGGGCGGTGGTGAT
>OLNE01001854.1_pt1 | contig 14323 bp, 9 predicted proteins | sample 1672431 | NCBI WGS metagenome assembly OLNE01 (sample SAMEA3136685, study PRJEB25190) | human gut metagenome | reverse complement strand
TTGCCGTCGTACTTGTCGAGCCAGTGCTTGATGTGCTCGATGGAGATGGACTGGTCCTCGTGCTCGATGGCGCGCTCGACGGGAATGACGTGCATACCGATGCCCGCGCCTCCGGGCGGCACGAGCGGTGTCGCGCGGGAGAGCGGTCCCTTCGAGGCCTGCTCGAAGAACTTGGCGAAGACCGGGTGCTCCTCGAGCTGGCTCCAGCGCATGTTGAGGAACTCCGCCGATCCCGGCACGAGCATGGGGAGGACCCACTGCTTCTCATGCTGGGGATTCTCCCAGTTGTATTCGAGGAGGCCCACGTAGGAGACCTCGTCGAGCATGGGTTCGAGCTTCTCCGGCGGGATGCCCGTCGCCTTGACAGCGGCCTCGAGCGTGTAGGGCACGCGGACCTTGAGCTTCACGAGCATGTCGGCCTGCTCGTCGGTGGCCGCCTCGGAGAAGCTCCAGTACTCGTAGGGCAGGAGCTCGTCCTTGCCGAGGATGCGGTTGGTGCAGTGCTTGCAGAGGGCCACGATGCTCGGGCGCGGGTTGTCGGGAAGCTCGGGGACGAACTCGGATCCGATGTCAGGCTCGGTGTAGGAAATGCCGGGGCCGTTAATGATCATAGTCACTCCTCCGGGTTGGGGCGTAAGAGGCGGATCTGGGAGACGGACGGACGCGCGCGGGCATACGGATGCAGGCGCAGGCCCGCCGTTACTCGCCTGGATAGTGCGGGGCCTCGCTGTTGGCCGGCGTGGCCTTCTCGAACGTGCCGGTCTTCCACGCGGCGACGGCGGCGCGCAGCCATGCCGCCCACGCGCCTGTGCCCTCCCCCGTCTTGGCGCTCATCGGGATGACCTTGGCACCCGGGTTTCGCAGGTGCACGTTCTCCTCGCAGCGTGTGAGGTCGAAGTCGAAGTACGGCGCCACGTCCATCTTGTTGACGAGGACGACGTCGCAGACCTCGAACATCAGCGGATACTTGAGGGGCTTGTCGTCGCCCTCCGGCACGGAGAGGATCGCGACGTTCACGCTCGCGCCCGTATCGAACTCCGCCGGACACACGAGGTTGCCGACATTCTCGAGAATCGCGAGGTCAAGGGGAGCCGTGCCCGCGGCCTCGGCTGCGGCCTCGAGCTCCGCGAGGCCCTGGCGGCACATAGCGGCGTCGAGGTGGCACATGCCACCCGTATGGAGCTGGATCGCCGTGACACCCGTCGCGGCCATGGCGCGCGCGTCGACGTCTGAGTCGATGTCCGCCTCCATGACGCCGATGGAAAGGTCGCCGGCAAGGGCCTCGATGGTACGTGCGAGCGTTGTGGTCTTGCCCGAGCCGGGGCTGCTCATCAAGTTGAGCAGGAAGGTCTTGCGAGCACGGAGCTCGTCGCGGAGAGCGTCCGCCGCGCGATCGTTGCTCGCGAACACGCTCTGTTTGACCTCGATGACGCGGACATCACGCTCGCGCGCGTCCTTCTCGGTATCTTCCATGTCTCTCCCCTCGTAAGCCACGCTCGTCCCCATGGGCATATGCGGGTGATTTACATAATCTAATTGAGTGTACAGGGACAGGCGACTCACGCCCGCAGGCAATCGCCAGACGGCAGAGACATAAATTGCCCGCCCCGCGCACGCGCGAGGCGGGCAACATGTCACATAGCTTGGACAATCAATACAGGCTAGCTTTCGAAAACCGTAAGCTCCGAGCCATCCTCCTCCTTAATCACTAAGGTGCTAAGGACCTTCGTAACAGTAGAGTCATCTTTGCCATTAAACGTTGTCGTAAACACACAGTAATACGAATTGTCTTCAAAGACGGAGGCCAAGATGCCAGAACCAGTCTTGTCTTTCGTTGTACATTGATAGACCTTAAGACCATTCTGGTTGTCGGTCTCCTCGAGCTCATCGACCGTGGCGTCCGAATTTGAAGAGACGCCCGAATAAATAGCCCGGGCAACCAATTCACTATCCAAGTTGGCCGAGAATGTGGTTTTGCCGACAGCCATTATTATTCCATCGTCAGAACCCCACGTCACGGAGTTGTTACCGTTATCCACCTGCATCTTCCATCCGTCTGGATGCTTGATAGCGAAATCTAGAGCCTCTTCTTTTGTCCAATTCGCAGTCTCATCAACGCTCCCACAACCGTCCAGCAAGATTGTTGCAGCGGCAACAGATACAGACGCGAGAAAATCTTTTCGAGAAAGTTACATATCTCGTCTCTCTTCTACAAACCAGCAGCGCTCACACCATGCTCAGCCTGCTCAGTCGTAAAGCCTTCGTACTCGAGCTGATCGACAAGACCCGAGTGAGAGAATCCCATGAGACTCAGATAACTTTGGGCTTTCCTCTCAGCCTGAACGTTCCAGTCTGCCCCGCAGTTATCCGCTGCAAACGTGGCGTCATCAGTCGAGTAGCCCTCGTATTCGAGCTGCTCAACAAGGCCCCTGTGTGAGAAAGCCATCGTATTGAGATAACTCTGAGCCTTTCGAAGGGCGTTCCTCTGCGAGGTGGTCGCCTCAAGCCTGTACGTCTCCGTGTCGATTACAGCTCCACACACTGTGCATGAGCGGGTTCTTACTCCCGCCGTTATCGAACCGTCCGAAGAGACCGTTGAAGGAGTTGTTATCTCCCAATCGCCGGGAGTGTGATCAAGCTTGGGAAGTGACTTCGTCTGCTTCTCGCCACATCGAGTGCAAACGCCTTCACTGATTCCAGTTGAGCTACAAGTCGCCTCTTTTACGATTGTCCATTCGCCGACCTCATGGCCGAGCGCGCTGCCCACTGTTTCGCCACAGCGCTTGCACGTCTTGGGCTCAGTACAAGTTGCCTCAGCATAGTCGTGGCCGAGAGGCTCGCCCTCGGTCTCCTTGCATTTCTTACACGTCTTAGGTTCAGCGCACGTCGCCTCTTGCCAGTCATGACGACAAGGAAGTAGAGAAATACCTACGAGAAGCACAATTACGGCAGCAATAACACCTCCGATTATCTTGGCTTTCTTATCAATTGGCTTCTCGTCAGAATCGGAAGATTCCGTTTCATCCGAGACCTGTTCCTCAGCTGACGTAGCATCTTCAGGCTTCTCATTGGGTTCTATTTCTGGAACATCGTTAGCATTGCCATCAGATTCAGACGAATCCGTTGACTCGGATTCAGAGGTGGCTAATTCGGCCTTAGCCTCACTGGGCTCCGAGTCGTGTCCATCTTCAAGAGTCTTATCAACCTCATCGTCAGTTCCGCTACTCATACAACCCCTCCAGCCATAGGAAATGGAGAACCTTTAGCATCCTTTTAGGTTCGGTAACAAAGAACCTACCCCCCCCCAGACCGAATAGGTCAATAGCAGAAGTCCCCTTATTCGACCAACGGGGCAGTTCGTTAATAAGTCCTAAGACGCAAAAGGGCCCATCCCGCGTGAGAAGCGCGGACGAATCCGAATAGCCGACAAAGGGACTGTCCCTTTGCCATGCGGTGCACCACATCGCAGCCGAGTGCTCACGACAGCCGCGCGCACAAACCTGCACGCATAGGAGCGCTAAGAGCACAGAATGCAGGCTTGGCCCGCGCGACGTAAATCCTTGGCGGCCTTTTGACATAGTTACGGGGCGTGACGGCGTTTAAGCGCACGAAAAGCCGCCACGGTTTGCCGGGGCGCTGGCCACACGCCTCAAGCGATGCGCTTAGCGGGCGCATGCGCGCCGAAAAGATGCCGGCATCCGAGGGGTCGAGAACGCCGTCGCGAAACATCGCGCTTAGCCGCCCTAAGCGTGGCAAATGCCCGCACGCGCCCATCCACACGCGCCCGACAGCCCGCACACCCGCATGCACCCGCACACCCACCCGCGCGCCGAGAATGGCGAGCTTGGGACACGTGACCCACCCACGGTCGCGTATCCTAGAAGTACCGGAGATGCATGAGTCTCGCCATGGGGAGGTGACGATGGCCAGCCCAATCAAGTCGGCAAGAAACCTAGCCCGCAAGCGCGGGGTCTTCGTCGTCTGTGGCGCGATCGCCGTCGTGTTCCTCGCCCTCGTCATCGCCGCCATGGCCTTTGCGGGGCCGCCCATTCCCCCGGTTCCGCAGGGCAACGTCCAGTTCAGGTGGATGGGAGACCGTGCGGTCTACATGCGCATCGCGAGTTCGGCCTTCTCGCTCTGGGGAGTCTCCGCCTATCTCCGTTGCCTCGACCGCAAGAACCGCATCTACCTCGCTGGCATCGCGATCTTCCTCGTATTTTGGATGCTCGACGCCATCATCAAGTGGAAGACGCACAGCCTCTGGCTCGGCATTTTCTGCTGGTACTTCTACTACGTCCCCATGACGGTCATCCCGCTGCTCACCCTGCTGATTGGCGGGCGCGCCGCGGGCCTCGACCGCTCCCCGCCGCCCGTAACATCAAAAACGGCCTCATTGCCCTCGCCTGCGCCCTCATCGTGCTCGTCTTCTCCAACAACCTCCATCAGCTCGTCTTCTCGTTTGACTCGCCTAACCCGGGCGTAGTGGGTGAGTATGAGTACCGCGGCGGCTACTGGCTCTTCATGATCTGGAACGTCCTCTGCTACGCCGGCTTCTTCGTCTGCCTCGCCCGCGCGTCGCGGAAGCACCTCCGTACATTCATCGCCATCATCGTGGGCGTCTTTCTTGTCGGCGTACTCTACATGCTCGGTTACGTGTTCCGCCTCCCCTTCGCAATGCGCCTCAACTTCTCGCTCGTCTACGCCTTGCTCGTAGTGACGACCCTCGAACTCTCACTCGACCTCGGGCTCATTCCGTCCATGGTCAGGTTCGATAAATCCTTTGCGAAGATCCCCCTTGACCTGCGCATCGTCGACCTCGACGGCAAAACCTACCTCGCCACAACTAAGGCGGAGTCCGTCCGGCGCGACACCGTCCGCCACCTGCTCGAAGAACTCGCCAAGAACAAGGGCGACGCGGCCGTCTCCATACGAACGGGCGAGCACGAGGTCACGAGGGTTTGGCCCATTTCGGGCGGGGCCGCAATTCTCGCGCAGGACGTCAGCGGTCTTGACCATGTCCATGCCGAGCTCGAGCAGGTCCACGCGGAGCTCCTCCGCGACAGCGAGGTGCTTGGCGCCCAAGTGCAGGTTGCCAAGGCCCTCGCCGGCGTAGAGGCAGAGCGCAAGCTCGTCGATGAGGTCGAGGCGGCCCTCGCCACGTCCCTCTCACGGGCGGCGAGAATCCTGGACACGCTTCCAGAGGGTCCCGGCCACGACGTGGAACGTCGGCGCGAGGTCGAACGGGCGCGCATGCTCGTCGCTTACAGCAAGCGCAAAGGCTCCCTTGTCCTTTCGACCAGCGAGGATCCCGAGCTCAACCGAGACCGCATCGTCCTCATCGCCAACGAGCTCGCGAGCGACCTTCGCGCGGTCGGCATCGACTGCGCCGCCGCCGTCGATCTTCCCCATGCCCTCGCCACGAGCGAGATGAGCACGCTCTATGACTGCATCTATGACTTCGCCTTCGTTGCGCTCGACACGAAGAAGCCCAGCCTGCTCTATCACCTTGGTACTCGCCCCGACGGAACGGCGGAGCTCCGCGCGGTGCTCGAGTCTGACGATGATGACGACCTCCTGGCTCGACCCCAGACGGTCGAGCTCGAGCGCACCCTCGAGGCACGCGACGTGATCTTCGTCCTTTCCGGTGACGCCGGCGAGCTCAGGCTCGTCGCGAGGGTCCGCTTGGGAGATGACGCATGATGCCCGGTGTCTTCAACGAGACATCCCTGCTCCTGCTCTTCGTGGGTAGCTTCATCAGCTGCTGCCTCCAGCTCGTCCACGTCCCCCTCACCGCAGCCGGACGCAACCGCCGCCTCGCCCTCATCGGCCTCTTCTACGAGTTAGGCGTCGCTAACCACCTCTTCCTCGCGGCGGACTACATGATTGGCGTCCTCTCGAACACAGGCACCTTCGCGGCGGACACGATTCTCGCGTCCCAATGGGGTCACTTCCTCTGGGGCAATGTCATCACCGTGGCATACGGCATCGCCCTTTGCATCTACCTGAAACATCCGGTGATGATTCCGGAGATAACGTTCATGGCGCTCTGTACGCCGCCCGCGCTCAGACTTCTCGGCCCAAGTTGGACCATCGTCGCGATTCTTGACGTGGCGTACTTCCTGTTCAGGACCACCACGGCGATCTGCGTTGACGCCATCCGCCGCACGGAAAAGCTCTCGAAGCTCTCCGTCATCGAGACCGTCAACGTCATTCCGGTGGGCATCCTCGCAACAGAACACAGATCAGCTTCCGCGCTTATGAACAACACCATGCGAGACACGCTCGGCATTCTCAATCTCCCGACCGACCTTGGAGACCTTAGTGACATGTGGGAGCGCCTCGACCGCGTTGCGGAGCCCCTTCGCGCCATCGCGAATTTGCAGGGAATCCCGCTGCTTTCAGGCGAGGGAAACGAGAAGCTCCTCATTCGCCTCCCCAACGATACGTACAAGCTCTTCACTAGGGAGATATTAGAGAATGGCGAGAGGCACATGACGCTCGCGCTCGACGTGACCGACCTCGCCCTTGCCAACCGCAATCTCTGGCGGGCAAACCTCGACCTCAAAGATGCAACCGAGGCCATTCGGGAGCAGATGTCGCTCGTCGGCCTCGTCGCCGAGGGAGAGGCGCACCTAAAGATGCGAGCCCGCGTCCATGACGTCGTTGGTCAGCGCCTCTCCATCATCCACCGGTACCTCGAGGAACAGCGCATCGACAACACCTCCGTCGCAGAGCTCAAGGAGCTCATCGCCACGGTCATGAATGACCTGCGCGGGGATGCCGGGGATGCCAGCACCGCCCTCGCCGCCGTCGTCTCCGCGTTCGCCCTCGTGGGCGTAGAGATCGAGGTCACAGGCGAGCTGCCCACAAACCCTCGGGTGGCGGCGACACTCGTCGACGTCATCCGCGAGACGGCAACCAACGCCTGCAAGCACGGCCATGCCCACACGGTCGAAATCCAGCTTGGGCACAAAGAGGCCTCGCACGGCGCCCGCTACGTCACGCTCGTCGCGCATGATGATGGCGACGGCATGGCAAAGAACGCGGACATCACGAGCGGCACAGGCATCGCGGGCATGAGGCGCGCCGTCGAGTCCCTCGGCGGGTTCCTCGAAATCGCGAGCAAATCCCCCTTCGTTATCAATATCGGCATTCCCGAGAGGTGATTACATGGAAACCATTGGCGTGCTGATCGTCGAGGATCAGGCGATGCTCAGGGAAAGCCTTGTCTCCACCATCAATTCCCAGCCAGACATGCATGTCGTCGCCTCGCTCGCAGACGCCGCGGAGGCACCCGCCTTCGTTGCCGGGGGCGGCGTCGTCCTCACCCTCATGGACGTCTGCACCGAGAACGACTCGAGCGGCATAGTGGCAGCCAGGCGCATCAAGCAAGACTCCCCCAAGGTGCGCGTCGTCATCATGACGGGCATGCCAGATATCACCTTCGTCGAACAGGCGCGTGACGCTGGGGTCGACAGCTTCGTGTACAAGAACGTCGGCATCTCGGAGCTACTCTCCGTGATGCGATCCACGGACTCCGGCTACTCGACCTTCCCCAGGGCTCCGGATTCCGTCTTCTCCGGAAGTGCGGCCCTCACGGATGAGGAGATCCAGATTCTTCGCCTTGTCTGCGAGGCCAAAAGTCGCAAGGAGATCGCCAGCGAGCTCTACATGAGCGAAGGCACGGTCAAGCGTCGCATCGGCGAAATCCTCGCCAAGACGGGCTATGACAACATCCTTCGCCTCGCCGTACATGCCGTGGCGGAGGGCTCCATCGTCCCGCGCATCGGCGACAAGTAGGAGCCGGCGCCACGTGGCCAGCGCACAGAAATGGGGCCGGGACACTCAAAGCGTCCCGGCCCCTCGTTCATGACTTAGCTCACGAACGGATGGCTATCACACGAAGAGCTACATGACGACGGTGCTGTAGCTGCAGATGTCGTCATAGGACTCGGTATAGTAAAGGCCGAGGTTGAGGGTGATGTTGACGAGCTGGTCAACAGAGGTGATGACGTCATAGCTGAGTTCGGTGGTCTTGGTCTCTCCGGGCGCCAGGCTGCAGCTGAACCAGGCCTCGTGCTCGACGTCGTCGACGTAGTTCATGCCGGTAGGCGAATAGAGCGTGACGTTCTCGTTGGAGTTGTTCCTGACGGAAATGACAAGACCAACGTAGCCGTACTCGTCAGCGTACTTCGCGTCGACCGTGGCGGTGATCCACTCGTCATCAGCGATGGTCTGGACGGGATCGAGGGGGATCATGGCAGGCTCGACGTCAGAGTCCGTGGTGGAATCGGTGCCACTGCGAGTCATGTTGGAGCGATCGGTCTCGATGATGGAAGCAAGGTCGGTCGAGTTGTCCTTCTTGAACTCGATGTGATCCGATCCGTCATTTATGTTCAGGGTGTCACCATCAAGCTTGAACTCGACGGTCTCCCCCTCCCAATCCATGGTCTTGGCCTTGGCGTCCCATGTGGCATCGTAGACGTCGCCGAACATGTCCACCTCGCACTTACCGTCCTCGGCGAAGTGGATGATCATGTGAGCATCCCAGTCCTTCATCATCTGGATAAACTCGTCATCGAGCTCTTCGCCTTCGAGGGTGCCGCCGGAAAGCTCCCAGTAGCCGACAAGCTTGGACTCAGCGGAGCCACCACCGCCGCCGCAGCCCACAAGGGCGAGGCACATGGTGAGCATGAGCGCGATGCCAACGAGCATCCTTCGCCAGAGGTTCGCCGTCTTCTTCATGTCTTGTCCTTTCTCCCGCTTGCTTTGCTAGTCGTCTCTCGGCGCCTGCCCGGGCGCGGGTGCGGAAGGGAGGCACGAACGCCCCGCGCCCGAAGCAGACGCTTATGCCGCTACGGTTTCGGCGTACCGCAGCTCATGCAGAAGTTGCCGGAGTTCTTCGTGCCGCAGGACGGGCAGTACCACTCGGCAGAAGCCTGGGGGGCAGCTGGGGCGGGCTTGGGAGAGCCGCACGTCGGGCAGAAGTTACCCGTGTTGACAGCACCGCACGAGCAGGTCCAGGAACCGGCAGGAGCACCACCGGCGGCGACAGCCGCGCCCGCCATACCGGAAGCTGCCCGAGCGGGGGCCTGATGCATCGGGACCTGCTGAGCCGGCATCTGGGCCGCCTGCTGCTGACCCTGGGCAAACAGCTGCGCGGCGTTCATGCCGCCCATGCCGCCCGCCATACCCATGCCCATGAAGCCCATGGCGGCCCCGGCAGGGTTCGCCGCAGCGGTGCGCATGGCGTCGCTCTGGGCGGCCGCGATGTTTGCGGCGGCCATAGTCGGGTTGGCCATGACGGCAGCCCTCTGGAGGTCACGAATCATCTGCTCCTGGTCCTCAGGGGCGCTGATCGTGTTGACGCCAAAGGCGGCGACCTCGATACCGCGACGATCGTGCCACTCGTAGCTGAGCTCCTCGTTGAGGGCGGCAGCGAGCTCCTTGGTGTGAGCCGGAACCGCGCTGTAGCGAATGCCCATCTCGGAGATACGCGCGAAGGCGGGCTGGAGCGCCGTCAGCAGCTCGCTCTTAAGCTGTGAGTCGATCAGGTCACGCGTGTAGACGGTGTCAACGTTGCCACAGACGTTCTTGTAGAACATCAGCGGGTCGACGATCTTGTAGGAGTACTCGCCGTTGCAGCGGACCGTGATGTCGACGTCGAGACCAATCTTGTCGTCAACGACGCGGAACGGCACGGGACTCGCGGTACCGTACTTGTTGCCGACAATCTCCTTGGTGTTGAAGTAGTAGATGCGCTGGTCCTTGCCAGTGTCACCACCGAAGGAGAAGCGCTTGCCGACTTCCTGGAAGCTCCTCTTGATGTTCTCCCCGAGATTACCCGTAAATACGGAGGGTTCGGTGCCGGTGTCATAGACGAACTTACCCGGCTCGGAGCAGACGTCGACGATGGCGCCGTCCTCGACGATGATCATGCACTGGCCATCAGCCACGGCGACGATCGAGCCGTCAGAGATGATGTTCTCCTCACCATGCTTGTTACTGCTGCGGTTACCCGTGCGCTTCTGGCCCTTCGCGGCGAGCGTGTCAGCATCGAGGGCCTCACAGTAGAAGTACTCGCGCCACTGGTCGGCAAGAACGCCAGATGCCGCACCGATACCAGCCTTAAGAAGCCCCATGGTGTTTCCTTTCTCGAAGTGGCGAACGTGGTGGAGCCGGTTGGCGCGCGCCCCGCGGGGCACGGCCGTTATGTACGTGCTGGAGCCGATCGAATGCGCGTCGCAAAGACGCTGCTGCTGCTACTTCTTCTTCTCGTGGTGGATAACCTGCGTCGTGGTGTGCGTGTAGGTATCGCTCTGGGAGGCAAGCTGGAAGGTGCCCCGGTCAAGGTAGTTATCCGCCTGACCAGCCTCAACCGCGCTCTTCATCTGCCCCACGAGGACAGCGCCGACGATGACGGTGATGATGACGGGAATGAGGACGATCATCACAAGGCCCCAAAGCGGGTTATCGGACTCCATGACGGAGGCGCCGTCCATGCCGACCCACAACCCACCGAAGAGCACGGCGAAGACAACGGCGCAGATAGCGATGAGCTTGGGCTTGGAGATGGGAAGATCACCCACGAGGCGCCCGGTCTGACCATTCATCGCGAACAGGAAGTTCTGCCCCTCCCAGCTCGTGCTCAGCATCCACACGGGAAACAGGGCGCACCTCTCGTCGTGCCAGCCGCAGTCGACGTTAGAAGACGTGCAGTCGACCGTGGCATAACCGGTCACGGTCTCGCCGAGGGCGTTCTCGACGCTCTTGGTGACGCGATGCTCCGCGCGGCAGCGGCACGCATCGGCGTCCTCGTCCCAGCGATTCGCCAGGAAGCCAGGAAGGTAGGCAGAAGAATAGGTAACCAGAGACTGGTAGTCATACGGCTCGATGGAATCCATGTGGCCGTCAGGCATACGCGTGGAACCATCGACGGGAATGAGCGTGAAGGCCATGGAGCCAGAGCGCTCGCAGGTGTAGTGGTCAGTCTCGATGATCTCATCGTCACCGCGCATATAGCTGCGGGTATTGGTTGCCTCAAACGTGGCACTGCCGTTGGCGTTGGAGTCGTAGAGCCAGAAGGGCACGTAGACGCCCTGGACCTCGTCGATGTGGTTGCCCGTCTTGAACTCGCGCGGGAGGAGGATCTTGCCCTTGTAGTGCTCGTCAAGGGCGGCGACGGCAGCCTTGTGATCAAGCTTGAAGGGAATGACGAGGTCAGGCTTGAAGTCACCCGTAAAGGTGGCTGCCTGCATGGTCTGGTTGCCGCAGTAGGGGCAACGAGAGACGGCAACGGTGCCGTCAGTCATGAGCTGGGCGCCACACGACGCGCAGACATAGCCGCCGTCAAGCGTCTGGGCGCCAGCACCCGCCGCCCGCTCCTCCGCCTTGGCCTCGGCGGTGGCGAACATGGCCTCGATCTGCGCAACCTCGAACTCGGAATCGCAATGGTCACAGACGAGCTTGCCCTTGCCGCCGTCATAGCGCAACGGACCCCCGCACGCCGGGCACTGGTAGTTGACGCTCTCGAGCCCCATACTTGCCTCCCTGCCTACAGGTTTGACTAGTAAAGCGATGCCACGGGCACAACGTCCGATCCCTTTCACCTAGGATTCTGATTCCTCGGAAGACACAATCACATGCCCAAACGGCCCCTTGCGAGCCACGGTTTGGGACAAATGGCCCAAACCGAAATCCGTCCGACAAAAAAGCCTGCCCCGCGCGAGAAACGCGAGGCAGGCCTGGAAAGATGACAAGGGGACTGTCCCTTTGTCACCCGCCGGCAGCGAGTGCTACCGGCGGACATAGTTGCGATAGAGCTATAGCCTGGACATCACCCGGTGTTCTGCAGGCCGGCGGAGACTCCGGCGACGGCGGAGAGGATGAGCTTGATGTAAGCGTCGCGCTCCTTGGCAGTGAGCTCCGCCTCGTGCTCGCGCAGGGCCGTGAGGGCACGCACCTGGGAGATGGACAGGGCGTCCACGTAGGGGTTGCGCACGCGGATGGCCTGACCAAGCACGCGGCGGTGCTGCAGCGGCCACTCGTCGCCCACGATGGCAAGCGTCCACTTGCGCGTGAGCGCCATCTCGTCCATAACCATCTCGGCGAGGTCATCGCGGTCACCCAGAGCCAGGTAGTGGCGGGCGATGCGCCCGTCGGTCTTGGCTATGGACATCTCGATGTTATCGATGAACGTCGTGAACAGCGGCCACTCCTTGTAGGCGGCGCGCAGAAGGTCGAGGTTTCCGAGCTTCTCGCACGCCGTGCCCAAACCGTACCAGGCGGCAAGGTTGATGCGCGCCTGGCTCCAGCTGAAGACCCAGGGAATCGTGCGCAGGTCGTCGAGCGACTTGGCGCCCAGGCCACGCTTGGCAGGACGCGAGCCAATCGGCAGGAGGCCAATCTCGACAAGCGGCGTCACGGTGGAGAACCACGGCGTGAAGTCCGGCGTGTTCAGCAGCTCGACGAAGTGGTCGTGGCTTGCGTCATAGAGCTTGGCGGCCATGTCCGCGTACTTCTTGGTCATCTCGGTGTTCGTCTTCTCGACGGACGGCGCGCTCTGAAGGAGCGTGGCGCCGGCGACGCTCTCGAGGTGGCGCTGGGCAAGCACGGGGTTGCCGTAACGGGCGAAGATGACCTCGCCCTGCTCCGTGAGCTTGAAGAAGCAGTTGACCGAGCCGGCCGGCTGGGCGAGCACCGCGCGGTTGGCCGGGCCGCCGCCACGGCCCACGGCGCCGCCGCGGCCATGCATGAGCACGAGGTCGATATGATTGCGACGAGCCCACTGGGCGATGCGCTCCTGGGCGGAGTGCAGCGCGAGCGTGGCAGTGGTGGGGCCGGCGTCCTTCGAGGAGTCAGAGTAGCCGAGCATGACCTCCATGCGGCGGTTCGTGGCGGCCAGGCGCGTCTGGACGTCGGGAAGCTTGAGCATGTCGTCGAGCACGTCAACGCAGTTCTCGAGGTCCTCGAGCTGCTCGAACAGCGGGATGACGTCGATGGTGGGCACGTCCTCGGCATGCGCGAAGGCGATGCGGTTGAGCTCGTAGACGTCGGCGACGTTCTGGGCGCTCTTCGTGAACGAGATGATGTAGCGGCGCGCCATCTTGGCGCCGTAGCGCTTCTGGATGGAGCCCAGGGCGCGGAAGGTGTCGAGGACCTCGCGCGTCATGGGGTCGAGCGCACCGCGCTCGCCGTTGCGGCCGTGCTTCTTGATGTCCGCGAGCGCACGGCTGTGCACGAGCGAGTGCTGGCGGAACTCCATCTCCACCATGTGGAAGCCAAACGTCTCCGTCTGCCAGATGAGCGTCTGGACGGGGCCGTAGGCGGCGCGGGTGGCGCCGCCGGCAACGAGCGAGCGCTGGACGATGCGCAGGTCGGAGAGGAACTCGTCGCAGCAGCGATACATCGTGTCGGAGTTGCGCACGATCGTGGCCTTGAGGCGGTCTGCCATGACGAGCATGACGGCACGGTGCAGCTCGGACTCGCTGATGAGCTCGGCGCGAGCCGTGAGCTTCTCGCTCATCTCCACCTGGTGGTTCCACAGGTTCACGAGCTCGGCGGAGGGCTTGGTGTGGTCGACGTCGAGCGTGAGGTTGCGGGCCACGCGGCGGCACTTGTCCTCGAGCGTGGCCACCATGTGCGTGAAGAACTTGGCAGCCACGGCACGGCTCACCTTGGCCGTTACGTTGGGATTGCCGTCACGATCGGAGCCGATCCAGGAGCCGGGGTGGAAGAACGCCGGGCAGAAGGGCTGGACCTTGCCGGCGTTGTCGCCGAGCACCCAGTCGTCGAAGCGGCGGTAGACCTGCGGCACCATGTCGAACAGGGTGTTGTCGAAGATGTCGATGATCGTGTCTGCCTCTTCGACGGGCGTGGGCTTCTTGAGCGCGATGGAGCTCGTGCGCAGCAGCGCGTCGATCTCCTGGAGCATGTGGCGCTCGTTCTCCGCGAGGTCCGAGCCACCCAGGTGCGGGTGCTGCTCGAGCAGGCACGCGATGCGGCGGATCTTGCCCTCGACGGCCTTGCGACGGGCCTCGGTGGGGTGAGCGGTGAACACGGGGTGGAACTCGAGGCGCGCGAGAAGCTCGTTGGCATGCTGCTCGCCGGCCTCGTCCACAAGCTGGTGGTAGGCCATGGCGAGCGCGTTGGACTCGTCGGTCTCGGAGTCGAGGGAGACCTCGCGCTCGCGCTCGTGCAGCGTCTGGACGCGGAAGTTCTCCTCGGATAGGTTCGCGAGATGGAAGTAGGCAGTGAGGGCGCGCGTGAGCATGGTCTGCTGCTCGACGGTGAGGCCGCGCATGAGCTCGTAGGCGGCCTGGAA
>OLNE01001846.1_pt1 | contig 14357 bp, 11 predicted proteins | sample 1672431 | NCBI WGS metagenome assembly OLNE01 (sample SAMEA3136685, study PRJEB25190) | human gut metagenome | reverse complement strand
TAACTTGAAGAAGATGAAGCGATAACGACATACGCGGCAGAGTGGGAATAGAGACTTCCTTAGTTATGGGGGTATAAATCATTTAAACGATAATGATTACCCCAATAAACTCTGATTTGATATGCCGGCTCCAATGGAGGTTGGAGCCGGTATGCGTTTATTCCCGGTGCCGGCGGGAAGCTTGTTGACGCTCACCTCTGCCCCGGTAATCTCGAGTGCCTCGTGCGGCTCGACGCGGCCCTCGTCGCCGACGTTGGTCTTTGCATAATTTGCTATAACGGCTCCCCTCTCGAGGCTGATTTACCTCGCAGGCATTTCCTACGTGGGACGCATTCAACGCAAAGGCGCATGCAAATACGAGTACGCACATATTTGTAACTGCGTATCTTTTTTGAAACCGCCACGATCGGGGAGGGTGGGTCTCCCATGAAGGCGAAAGAGGGACTTCCGGAGTGTCCGGTCGCGACGGCGGTGGCGCTCATTGGCGGCAAGTGGAAGCTGCTCATTATCCGTAACCTGCGCGTGCGCCCCTGGCGCTTCAACGAGTTACGTCGTGACCTCGAGGAAATCTCTCAGAAGGTGCTCACCGACAGCCTGCGTCAGATGGAGGATGACGGTCTGGTCTTTCGCCATGACTATGGCGAGAACTCTCCCCGCGTCGAGTATGGCCTCACCGAACTCGGCCGCCAGATGATACCCGTCATGGACTCGCTCGCAGATTTCGGCGCCTATTACAAGACGATTGTTTCGTAGCGGGCGCGCCGCTTGGGGACGCGTCCCATGGTGAGCGTAAGCGGCCGAGCGGCCTGCGCCCGCCATGGGCGATGCGCGGAGGCGGGCGGGAGAGAAGGCTCGTGTCATCGTGGAGGCCTACAAAAGCTCGCGAAGCCTCTTTGTCCAGTGCGCGAAGGTGCCGTCCTCAATGCATCTTCTGAAGAAACCGCATTCACACCATCTGTGTCTTCAAAGATGCTGCAAGTGTTCGGGCATCATTAACCCAAGCCCATACAGATGGTCGCCAATGCTCCCAAAACGGTGCCTACGATGCCCGTAATAATGGGGATAATGATGTTCCATGCAACCTTAGAAGTCCAAGATTCCTTTTCGACGATCTGAACGGGGAGGCCAAGAGTCTCATTGATGGCGGCATTGCCTTGTGCTGCCTTTGAGGCATCTACCCTAATACCAAGCTTGTCGAGCTTGCCGTGTTGATCCTCAAGCATCATCAGCGCCTTGATGATGCGGTTGTTTACCTCTGCAAGGACTCTGCCATAGGCGGAAGAGGGAATGAGCTGACGAATACTCACGCATTGTATGCCGCCGGACTTCTCAAGCACCTCGCCGGCAAGAAACGAGAGGTCACGGTATCCGCCAGGATCTGTCTCGGAGAACTTCTGGACGGAAAGAATATCCTCTCTGATTCGAACGTCGGCAATCTCGTCGAGCGTGTCGCTGCTTAAACATCCGACAGGAAGTGGGACGTTATTGACCTGAACCATCAGATTGAATCCTGAGTAAGTAATGTTCAGGCTTTTCGTCCTGCGGTAATCTGGGACTTCATCAGTCCCCAGGTATCCCGTCAGCTCATTCTCCGCCCACCTCTCAAGCTCCTCGTTATGCACATCATGTGCAAGCACCTGAAGCCTCTTGAGGGACTTCTCGATGGGCACGTCACCGTTAACGGCGTCGATGATGATCTGGCTCTTTGGCATCCGTCTCCTTACTCGTCATCGGAATCAGAATCGTCGTCCTCGTCCCACCCACGATGTGCCTGTCTAATCAGCATCTCGGCGATGGCCCTCATGATGGCCTCGTACTTCTCCCTGTCCTGGAATATGGAGGCAAAGGCGTCCTGGCTTCCCATGTAGGCGTCCATGGCCTCGTCGCCGAAGATCTTGGGGAAGGTGCTGTCGGTGAAGACGGTCTCGCCGTCGTGCGTGAGACTCTCGCGCACGCGCTCGTTCTGGGATAGACGGCGGTACAGCGCGTCCACCACCACGCGGTCGTCGTCGGTGAAGTCGCCGGCGTACTCCTCGTTTATCTTGGCCACGAGCTCGGAGAGCGGGTCCTTACGCTTGTTAAGCTTGCTCTGGGCCCTCTTATCGTTCTGTTCCAGCTCTCCCTTCTCGTCGGCAAGCTCGATGGCTCCGCGGTAGGTCTCGTTGAGCTTGTAGTAATCCATCTGCACCTTGTCGTCGATGGCGTCCACGTTGATCTTGTCGGCCGTCAGCAGGTGCGAGAGGTACGAGAGCAGCACATAGTCCTTGTGCATATTGCGGTCGAACATGCGGACGATTTGCGTCACGTAGCCGTACCACTTGATGAAGCTGCGGACCTTGCGCCGGAACTGGTAGCGGTCCTCCTCGGAAAGCTCGTTGTAGCGCTTGGCGCAGGGGGTGAGCAGAGACTTGATTCTGCCCTGTACGTTCTTGCGGTCCTTGCCGAACTCGAGCGACGCGACTGCGTCGGCGTCCTCCGCCGTGTACACGTGGTAACCGTGGATCTCGCGCAAAAGGCCGTAGATCCTGTCGGTGTCGATGGGCTCGGCGAGGTCGGTCTCGGTGTAGTAGGGTTGGAAAGCCTTGAGGATGTTGTCGCGCGTGTTGGCGAAGTCAATGACGAGCGTGTCCGCCTTGCCCCGGCATGTGCGGTCGATGCGGCAGATCGTCTGCACCGCCTTCACGTCGCGCAGCCGCTTGTCGATGACAAGAGTGTGGAGCAAGCGCTCGTCGAAGCCCGTCTGGTACTTCTCGGCGACCACGAGGATGGCACCCCAGTTGTGGAACTCCTTCTTGGTCTGCGACTCCTTCACGTGCTGGCCGTCATGGCCCACGTTCATGCCGCCCTCTGTGTACTCGGGGCCGTCCGTGCCGTCGGCCGGGTCACGGAGCGCGCCCGAGAAGGCTACGAGTACCTCGATGCCGCCGTAGCCCTGTGACTCTATGTAGCTCTTGATGGCGTGTTGGTAACGCACGGCGGCGAGCCGCGATCCGGTGACCACCATCATTTTCCCACGTCCACCAATCTTCCTGCTGGTTATCTCGCGGTAGGTCTCAACGATGACGCGGGCCTTCTGCCCGATGGCGTAGGGGTGGAGCTCGGTGTACTTGCGCAGAAGTTTGAGCGTGGGAGAGCTCGGTACGTCGGGGTCGTCGGGGATGGACTTCGCCAGCTGCACCGCCTCGTCGTAGGTCACGTAGTTGGCGAGCGGGTCCAGGATGAAGCCCTCCTCGATAGCCTGCCGCATGCTGTACACGTGGAAGGGCACGTACGAGCCGTCCGGCATCTCCTCCCCGAAGAGCTCGAGCGTCTGCTTCTTGGGCGTGGCCGTGAAGGCGAGGAAGGTTATGTTGTCGTGCCTGCCCTGCGCGGCCATCTGGCGCAGCATCCCGTCGCGCTCGTAGTCGCTCGCGTCCTCCCACTGCTCCTCGTAGTCGGCGAACTCCTTGAGCGCCTCCTTGGTGTCCGCCAGGGCCTGCTTGAGATGTATGGCGTGGCTGCCGGTCTGAGAGCTGTGGGCCTCGTCCACGATGACGCAGAACCTCTTGCCGATCGAATGCACCTCCTCGTAGATCATCGAGTACTTCTGCAGGGTGGATACGATGAGCTTGGCTCCGTCGTTGAGCGCGTCGCGCAGGTCCTTGGAGGTGCACTTGTCGTTGATGACGGTAATCTGCCCCTGCTGGTGGTCGAGCCCGCTGATGGTCTCTTGGAGCTGTCGGTCGAGCACCGTGCGGTCGGTCACGATAACCACGGAGTCGAACATGGGCTTGTTATTCTCGTCGAACATGGTGGAGAGCTGGTAGGCACACCACGCGATGGAGTTCGACTTGCCAGAACCCGCGCTGTGCTGCACGAGGTAGCTGTGCCCCGGCCCCTTGGCACATACGTCACGCGTGATCCTGCGCACCACGTCTAGTTGGTGGTAGCGCGGGAAGATAATGTGCCGAACTGTCTTTACCTGCTCCTGTCCATCCGCGTCGATAAATGTCTCCTGCTTCTCCTCCACATGCTCGTAGCGGTTGAGGATGTCGAGCAGGGAGTCGGCCTGAAGCACATCCTCCCAGAGGTAGCTCGTCTGATAGCCGTCGGGGTTTGGCGGGTTCCCCCTGCCGCTGTCGACACCGGGTCCGTTCGAGCCCTGGTTGAACGGCAGGAAGTAGGTGCCCTCACCCCTAAGCTCGGTCGCCAGCCACGCCTGCGAGAGATCCACGGCGAAGAACGCCACGATGCGCGAGTCGAAGCGGAAAGCCTCCTCGCGCGGGTCGCGGTCGAGTTTCCACTGACGGATGGCGTCCTCGTGGGTCTGTCCCGTGAACTGGTCCTTGAGCTCCAGGGCGACGAGCGGGATGCCGTTCACGTCGAGCATCACGTCCACGGTGTTGTGCGTGTCGGTGGCCGAGTAGTGGAACTGGCGGATGCAGCGCAGGCAGTTCTTCCGGTAGAGTCTCTCGGTCTTGGGGTTGAGCCCCGACTCGGGGCGAAATTCGACGACCTTGAACTTGAGCCCACGGTGCTTGAACCCATGCTTCAGCACGTGAAGGATGCCATCGTGGCTCACCGCGTCCTGGAAGGCCTTGAAGAACATCCGGGTGGGGTCGGCCGTCTTGCAGCGCTTCTCGAATAGGCCCCATGTCTTTGGTTGCGTGGTCTGGACGTAGTCCACGAGGGTCATGATGTCCACGCCATGGCCGGGAAGGTCGGAGTAGCCGTGGTTGTCCCAGGTTTGATAGGAGCCGTCCTCGATGTAGGTAAAGGATTGCTTGTCGGTGGCCTTGAGCCAACCTCCCTCCTCTGAAGTGAGATATTCTTCGATGTCCTCCTCGAGGTTGCGTTCTTTTGTATCGGTCGCCATGGGGCTACACCTCCTTCTTTCCGGTGACTGTCTCGTAGATGAGCGATTGCTTGTAGGCTTTGAGGTCGTCAATGATGGATTGCTTGGCGTTGATGAGCCTGTCAACGTTCGAGCAGAAATCATCGAGATAAGCTGCTATCCGAACCTGCTCCTCAAAGGGTGGTCGAAGGGCGGGGATCATTCCAAACGTATCTTCTGTAAAGCTATGACGCAGAGTACTCGTCAGATGCACGTAGAGCTTCCGATCGTCCATGGCTCTGAGGTAGTAGTCGTAGTAGGGGGCATAAGCACCATCGAGCATCTCGAACTGGCTATAAGCTGGACTGATGACTCCGCCCTGCTTAGCAAGTCCCACGCAACGCGGAGTAACATCGACATCGAACAGGCAGAGAACGAGGTTACCTGCACTGATGTATTGGTATCCGTCAAATGTTGCCGGGAACTTCCCCTTGCCACTAGCGATGTCACGAACGATGACACCATTGGTCGTGAGGGAAAGGACTGGCTCACCAGCCCAATGGTCACATAGCCGCTTGATCTTGCGCATCATACGTTTATGTGGTGCGATCTCCCAGTGTGTCGGAGCGGATTCAATCCATTCGAGGCTGGTCTTCTCCGAAGCCACGGTGGGGTCAAGTCCCTTGGTAACCATCTGGTAGAGACGGGCCTGCAAGTATGACTTGTAATCCGAAATAGAGTTCTCAGCTGACTGGATTGCTTCGTCGATATCAGCACACTTGGCATCGAGGCAGTCGGCGATGTGGCGCTGCTCATTAAGTGACGGCAAAGGAATATAGGTGTTTAAGAAGTCATCTACGTGCAAGTCCCATTGCCCAACACGAAGCCCGGTTGAAAGTCCCCTCCAGAGATCAGAGAGCGAGCTGCAACGAAGAAGATAATGAGCATACCGAGGCCAGAGCCCTTCCGACCTGAACTTAAAAACGTGGTAAGCAGGGCTAACGATGCCGTCGTAACCAGACAAGGCCATAGAGCCTTGCCAGGCCTTCATTTTGTTGATTACAAAGTCACCTCTGTTCACATACTTGTACTTTGATGTGTCAAGTGAGGTGACATTGTGATTGTCGTCACGGCTGTCCTTGGGTATCACGCCATAATCACGATAAAGCGATAAGACCCTGGCATCGGGTTTGTTTGTTATTGCGTATGGGGTGAAAAAAGCCTTAAGCCGGAATAGATTCCATTGGGTAGGAATCACCCCAATATATGGCAAACCGCTATCCTTCATCTCCCGTGCCACGTTTATCGCCCCTCACCGAACAGCGCTTCAAGGCTGGCTTCGAGTGCCTTCTCGTGCTCGACGATGCGCTTGGCGATTTCTTCGGCGGGTTCCAGCTCCTTGTAGTTGTAGAACGCCCGCGTGAACGGGATGGTGTAGCCACGCTGGACCTTCTTCTTGTCGTACCAGGCGCCAGGGTTGTAAGGCTCGACTTCGCGCGCCATGTAAGCGTCGATGTCCTCGCCCAGGGGCACATCCTCGGTGTCGGCAACCTTCTTGCCTCCCTCGTCTGTCTTGGCGACGGGCTTGCCCTTTCGGTCTCGGACGACATCGCCGTTCTTGTCGCGTTCGGGCGTGTACGCGGTAATGCGGTCAAAGCCAAACTCCGTCGAGTCGAAGAGCTTTGCTTCCACGCTCACGGTGGAGCCGTCCTCGGCCGTGCCCTCGCAGGTACCGTCGGCCCAGTTGCCGAAGGCCTTTACGATGAGGTCGCGGCACGTCCTGGTGATGTCGTTCTTCTTGTTGCCGATGCCCTTGCGGCGCTTGACGAAGGCGTTGCTGGCGTCCACGAGGAGCACCTTGCCCCTGTGGCTTTCGGGCTTGTCCTTGTCGAAGAGCCAGATGTAGGTGGCGATGCCCGTGTTTACGAAGGAGTCCGTCGAGAGCTGCACGATGGCATCGAGCCAGTCATTCTCCAGGATGTAGCGTCGGTAATCGTCCTCGCCCTTTCCAGGCTTGCCCTTGTAGAGCGGGGAGGCGTCCTGAACGATGGCCATAATGCCCTCGTCCTTGAGCTTGGCGAGGCCGTTCAGGGCAAAGAGCGTCTGCCCGTCACCTACGGCGGGAAGCTCGCAGGGGAAGCGTCCCCCGCTGCCCTTGGCGTGCTCGGCCTTGATGGCGGCCTGTTGTGCTGCGAACGAGATGCCAAAGGGCGGGTTCTGAATCACGTAGTCGAACTCGTAGTCGGGGAACTGGTCGTTGTCGTAGGTGTTGCCGCGTCGCATGTTGTCGGCGTCCTCGCCGCGGATGAGCGCCGAGGCCTTGGCGATGGCGAAGGTGAACGGGTTGAGCTCCTGCCCGAAGGTCTGCACGTCCGCCTCGGAGTCGAGTGCGAGAAGCCGCTCGCGCATGCAGCTGAGCATCTGCGAGGTGCCCATGGAGCCGTCGTACACGAGTCGGCGGATGTGGTCGCCCTCGAACACGCGCGGGTCGGCGGCGATGACGAGGTCGGTCATGAGGTAGACGATGTCGCGGCTGGTGAAGTGTTCTCCGGCCTCGTCGGTCTCGGAGAAGCGGCTCACGAGGTTTTCGAAAATACCACCCATTTCGACCTCGGTTATCTTGTCTGGACCGAAGTCGCCCTTACTGCCGCCGAAGTCCTTGACGACCTGGTACAGCACGCCGCTGTCGGCCATCGTGCGGATCTCGTTGTCGAATTTCATGCCGGACTGGAAGAGGATGTCCTGCACGTTCTCGGAAAAGCCCTGAAGGTAGTCCGTGAAGTTTTCTTCTATGCCTGCTGGGTCGGCCAGCAGGGTCTCCCACGTGAAGGAGGACGTGTTGTAGAAGTCGTAGCCCGAGGCGCGGCGCAGGAATCCGTCGCGTACGTCGAGCCCTGCAGTCCTTTTGGCGGTCTCGAGCACCCTCTCGTGCGTGGGCAACAGGCAGTCGTGGAAGCGCTTCACGATGGTCATGGGCAGGATCACGCGTCCGTACTCGACGGGCTTATAGAGCCCGCGCAGGGTGTCGGCGATGCTCCATACGAGTGCTGCCTTCTCGTTGGCCTGTTTTGTGGTCGTGGCTTGGAGCTCTCTTTCGTTAGCCAATTCGGTTTAGCCTTTCATCGATGCCATGGTTTATATTCTAAGACCTCAATAGGTGGCGTTCAGCGCGTCCAGCGCCCGCGCGAAGCTGTTGTTCGTTATCTTCAGCCTGTTGGAGTCCTCGACCCTTATGACGGGCGGGTACGTCTCTGGGTGCGCCTCCATCTCCGCGACGGCGCTGGATGCGCCCAGCTTGCCGGGCGTGCTGTGCGGCATAGGCCCCACGAGAACGGCCCGGTAGACGTAGGAGCTGCGCAGCTTCGCGAAGTTGAAGTGCTTCAGCTCGTCGTAGTCGAGCGCGCATTCTAGGTCGTTGGAGGAGATGCCGCGCCTTCTCGCGATGCTCCGGAGCTTCCCCTCGCTCGTCATGCTGCAGCCGATAACGAGGACCTTGGTGGGGCGGACCTCGGCCCGCCCGTCGTCGCCCAGGAGGTCGGACATCCCCAGGAGGCGCAGTAGCTCGTCGAGCTCGCCGGTCCGGTTCGCCATGGTGAGGTCCGGCAGGAGGCCGTCTTCCAGACGCTCTCCCACGGCCTGCCCCAGGTCGTCGAGCTCGGCGGCGGAAGGGGGCGTCAACGCCCCACCGCCTCGTCGTAGGCGCCGGCCGCAGCCTCCCGGGCCTTGCGGATGCGTATCTTCAGGACGGAGATCTCGTCGAGGCGGGCACGGTACCCCTCGGCGGCCCTGCGCTGCACGTCGGCCGGCGGCACGGGTATCTGTATCTGCCTGAGGTTCCGAAGTGGCAGGTTGGGGATGGTCGTCCCCACGACCATCTGCTCCAGGCTCCGCTTGCCGTCCTCGCTCGCGAGGAACGCCGCCACGAAGTAGGGGTCGACGAGCTCCGTGTCGAGCCTGATGACGTAGAGGTTGCCGTTGGCGAGGATGGTCCTGCCCTCGGGGACGTCCGCCACGGCCACCTTGAAGGGGGCCCCGTTCTTGGAGATCACGAGGTCGCCGCTGCGCAGCCACTGCCTCTCGGTCTTATCGTTGAGGCTGGCGAGGTTCGGCAGGTCGTCCGAGATTGCGCCGTCCTCGATATCCGAGAGCCGCACGTAGAAGAGCCCCGTGTCCTCCTCGGTCGTGAGCGTGTCGAGCTCCCTCGCGCTGAAGCCCGCCCCGCGCTCGATGGCGAGCGCGAGGTCGCCGAGAGGCCTGGGGTTCACGAGGTCGGGCGCCTGGCCGAGGTAGCGGCTCGCGTAGAGGCTGTAGCCGCGCGAGGCAATGTCGGCGCGCTCGGCGAGGCGGCTCATAGGACCGCCGGCGCCGATGCGGCCCACAATCTCAGAAACGGCCTCGTCGGAGAGCGAGTTCCAGCGCCGGCCCTCGTCGGCGAGGTCGGAGGCGTCCACCATGCGGACAGGCCCGTCGTTGCGGCCGAGCACGAGGAGCGCGCAGCCGAGGGCGGTCGAGCGGAAGAGCCTGGTCGGGAGCGCCACGACGGCGCGGAGCATCCCGTTCTCGACGAAGTAGCGCCGCGCCCGCTGGTCGCCGCCGTTACCGAGGGCGCCGTTGGTGACGATGGCCACGGCGGTGCCTCCCTCGGCGAGGGAGTCGTATGCGAGTCGGGCGAACACCCAGTCAGCGGAAGCGGGACGTCCCATGGGGTCGGACCCTTCCACGAAGGGGGCGAGGTAGTCGGCGCCAGGGTTGCGCATGAAGGGTAGCTTCATGCCGAAGGGCGGGTTGATGAAGACCTTGTCGTAGGTGCCGAGGGCAGGTCTGTGGAACACGTCGCCGAAGGCGATGGGGCGGTCTCCCGGGAGCAGGCTCATGCGCGCGACAGCCAGGCATGCCGCGTCCTTGCTTACGTCGACGCCGTAGGTCCTGATGTCGGGAGTCCTCTCGATGGCGTCGACGAGAAGGGACCCGGCGCCGCAGCACGCGTCGTAGAGGCGCTCGCCGTCGTGGCAATCGAGGACGGCGAGCGCGAGAGTGCGAATGGGCTCGGGGGTCGTGAGTTCCCTCCGCAGTCCGAAGTTCCTGTCCTCATCCACGTTATAGTGGAGCACGAAGTCGCGCAGCTCGTCAGTAGTGTAGGAGCTTGAGCAGAGGCGCAAAGCGGCGCTCTCGAAGGACCCGTCGGAATCAGTTACGAAGCGGTCTCGCAGGTTTGGGTCGAGCTGGTGGTCGCCTACGACCGAGAGGTACTGCTCGTGGTTGATGTCGTGGCGGTCAAGGCCCTTCTCTATCAGGAGGAAGGCGGCGTATGCCGCGAGGTTGGCGTCCACGCCCATGCCGCTCAAGGGCTCTATGTGGTCGAGGTCCTTTGCAATCATGATACGGCTGGTCTGCTCAGGTGAGAATGACAATGGGGCCTCCTGGTTATCGTTAACCGTATTTCTATGGTTAACGATAACCGTATCCTCAGAAAGAGTCAAGCACAATCTTTGGTTAGAAGAAACCATGATGGCAGACGAGAAGACCGTGGTGATATAAAGCGGAACCGAAAACAGAACCCTTTCGTGGGGTGTCACGCCCGAGGGAAATGCCTTCGTGCGCGAGGCGAGCAAGGGCGTCCTCACCGAGATGATGTTCGACGCCACCGAGCGCGAGACGACCGTCACGTTCGAGCCGACTGACGACTACTCGCTCGCAGGCGCGGCAGACAATGTGGAGGGCCACGCCGACGACTGCTTGATAACCGACTTCGAGGATACCCTCACGCTCTGGGGCATCCCGTATACCCGAGACGAGAAGGTCGTGCCGCTCGCCGCATAGAGGCTGGCCGACAAGGACAACGATGGTGACGCGTCGTGCGGAAACGCACGACGAGCTTTCGTATGGAGAGAAGAACGCTCGAGCCCGCAGCTCATACGGAAGAGCGAGGAGAAGAACCTTCTCACGCACCACCGCCCGCCGCATGCTCGATGGGGGATCCGGCATCGCCGGCATGATGGTCCTGCGGTGCACCTGTTAGACCCGCCCGAACCCGTCGGTGTTCCCGTAGTCGTAAAACTCGTCCACCGCGCGCATTCAGTGGTCCCATTCCCGCACGTGCGGCTCCATGTCCTCCAGTACCCGCGCCGAGTGCCCTGCCGCCCTCAGGTACGCCCTTACGCGCTCCGGCACCCAGTGCTCCTCGTCGCCAAGCTCGTCTCCCGAAATCTGCCCTCCGCTCCTCTCACGTCAGGTGAGAGGAGTGACCGAATGTCCCCATCCCGTCGCATGCGAGCAATCACCCGATGATCGCGAGTCCAGCGAGAAAGGTTAACATGCCTGAAGCTAAACGCAGGTAACCCCGCGAGTCCATCTGCCACGCTGCTCGCATCATTTGGCGGATGTATCATCCGCACGCTAAAATAAAAACGTAAAGCAGATGATGCAGACAATCGACCTTCGCAACAGCACCATCGCCCCCGCTCGGAGAAAGAAAGCACTTGGAAATCCCCAACCACAGCCTTTCCGAGCTCGGCTTTCCCTCGAGCTATGAAAACCTCGCATCCAGCCTTGCGGACATACAGCCGCGTATGCCAGATATGCGTCCCTCCTGGCACCAGCTCGTGGTCATCGGTAACGGCTTCGATCTCGAATGCAAGCTAAAGTCGAGCTTTACGAGCTTTATCAGTGCCCGGAATAGGGCCCTCGAGCAAGAAGGGAATAGCGAGTCCAATCCACTAGGCATTAAGAGGAACCTATGGGACGTCATCCTCGGATCTATGGATGGCGATCATTGGGCTGACGTCGAGGGCGCGATAGCGCGCTGGGTGGTACCGATGGGCTGGGGGGATACCAACTCCGAGCTCTGGAAGTCGTCTCTTGACGAGACCGTAGACGTACTTCGAGACATTTCGAGGGGCAAGAAGAGCACTTTCGATTCAAAGAGCATTTCGTACAGGGCTGCCTCGTACCTTAGTGAAGGTTCTTCGCAGAAGGCCAGACAGTGGAACAAGGAGAAGTTGCTGGAACTCACCCGCCACGACCTCAAATGTCTTGAGAAAGAGTTCTCCGCCTATCTCGCGCAGGCAGAGAAAGACCAGCCCGATTACCGTGAAAACGCGCGCAGGCTCATGTGCGAGCTCATCATCCAGGGTCGCCCGAGCGAAAAGGACTACGACATCGAGGAGAGCGTACTCAGCTTCAACTACACGCACCCCATCGAGAGCCTACGTTCCGAAGAGCATGAGACGAGCTACATCAACATCCACGGAAGGCTCGGCGGCGAGATCGTGTTCGGCATAGACGGTACGGGACGAATGAACGACCCTACAGTGACGCCCTTCACCAAGACCTACCGCCTGCTGTCCCTCGACGTGTCCGATACCCGCTCGCTCGTGCACGCAGCATCCCCCATCGGCTACCAAGACTACGGGACGGCGCTCATAAAGTTCTACGGGCACTCCCTCGGTTCCGCCGACTACTCCTACTTTCAGGCAATATTCGACTCCGTACACCTATATGAGGGACAGACGCAGCTGATCTTCTTCTACCGGAGGCACGGCGACAAGACTTCCGAGGAGGTTAGGGTCGAGACAATGAGCCAGGTGATCAAGCTGCTGGATGCCTATGGCAGGACCCTCGACAACAAGGACCATGGGAAAAACCTCATACACAAGCTGCTCATAGAGGGGCGCCTCGCCGTCAAAGAGCTTCCTGACACGATGAGGAGAAAATAGCTCAGCTGTTTCTTATTGCCCGCATGATGAAAAAGAGCACCAGACAATCCTCTACGCCCTCTCAGCACGTCGTCCATCACGGCGTAGCGCACGGCATCGATGCTGTGGTCGTTCCCGTCCGGTATCTCGTCCACCCACGTGCCGTCGCGGTCGCGCTCGAACTCCTTCAGCCTGAACTCCTCGTAGGCGAGCGGGCACCGCACCGGGTCTATCACGATCTCGCGCATCCCCGCCAGCCACTCGTACGAGAGCCTCCTCATGTTACTCTTCCGGGCGGGACGCACCCTCAGCCCCAGCTCGCGACGCCACACCGCCATCGACTGCTTGCCGTCCGGCGTGTCGTCCGCCCATATCAGCTCGTCGTGCTGGTAGGGGTCCCCGCCGGGCTCGTCCGCGTACGTCAGTGCCTCGGCCACCATGGCCCCGGTCTCGGCCGGCGTCTTCCTGTTGGCAGACAGCTCCTGGAACAGGAACATCCGCCGCTCCCCGGGCACCCACCCGCACCGTACGAAGCGCCACGGGTCCGGGAACCACCCACAGTCCACGCCGTTCCGCGTGTGAGAGAAGCCGCTGCACTGCGCGTCGGTGAGCCGCCTGCCCACCACGTTGCCGAACACGGAGCCGCCGGTGCCCGTCACCTCGTCCAGGTACTCGCTCCGCCACGCGCGCTCGTCCACATCCCGCAGGTACTCGGCCTCCTCCACGAAGGGGGCGCCCGGCCACTCCGGGTGCGTCCCCGCCACGTCCAGGTAGCCCGAGCGCCGCACGAGCGTGTCCGCTCGCCGCTCGCGCTCCAGCTCCTTGCGGTTCACCCAGCTCCACAGCGTCCGCGGAGGGTTGTAGGTATAGAAGATCCAGAAGTCGTCCCCGCTGCGCCTGAGCGAGTTCAGTATCGAGCGGACCGCGTCGATCCCGTCGAACTGGTCTAGCTCCTCGAACCACACCACGGCGCAGTAGCCGGTGCGGAACTTCGCGGACTTCAGCTTCTTCGGCTTGTCGCATCCCACAAAGCGTATGACCTGCCCGGTGGGGCGGTACGTCACCTCCATGGGGGACAGGCCGAAGTCGAACAGGTGCGCCACGCCCAGCACGTCGCACGCCCAGCCTATCTGCTCGTACACGGACGTGCGCAGCGTGTTGCCGACCTTGCGCAGCACGACGGCGTTGGCCTCCGGGTTGAGCATGATCAGCAGCACGATGGCGATGGATATGAACGACGACTTGGTGGAGTTGCGCCCGCCCTTGAACCAGTAGTGCGTGAACTCGTGCGCCTTGATAGAGCGCCACACGCCGGCGAACACGGAGGCCACGACGTCCGAGAGCCTAACCGAGGTCGTCAACGATGGTCACCCCCGCCTCCGCCATGGCGGCCTTCGCGCCGTCCACGCCGAACATGTCGTTGAGCAGCTTCACGCTCTCGGTTATGGCCAGGCGCGCGTCGCCGTTGATGCTGCCCTCGGCCGCCTGGCGGCGGAAGATGGGCAGCGCGCCGTCCAGCACCTCGAACAGCGGGGCGGCCGCGTCCTGCAGCTCCCAGCGGCAGTCCTTGGCGGCCGCGTCGCGGATTTCCTGGATTCTGTGCGCGATTCGTGGGTCGCGCATCAGCTTGGACGCGGCGCAGCTTATCGAGTTGTAGTTCATCCGCTTGCAGTCGTAGGCCGCGCGGTACGCGTCCTGCTGCTTGGCGCGGGGCTTGGCCATCTCGCGGGCGAACGCTTCCTGCTTCGCCGTGAGCGGCTTGTCCTTCTTGGGCACCTGCGGCCTCCTTCCTGATTAGTTTCGCGCTAGCCAAGCGACGCGATCACATCGCGCTCGCGCGGCGAAAGCGC
>OLNE01001838.1_pt1 | contig 14401 bp, 12 predicted proteins | sample 1672431 | NCBI WGS metagenome assembly OLNE01 (sample SAMEA3136685, study PRJEB25190) | human gut metagenome | reverse complement strand
GAAGAAGATCAGACCTCTGATACAGCAGCAGATACTTTTTCTGATACAGAAAGCAATCCAATCCATTACATGCCAAAAGAAACAGCCCAACACGAATATCCAGAACTAATCCAAAGATTCCAAGTATTATTGTCGCAATTATCTTTTTTCCGTAATCCAATCCTTGTTCACAGAACAAATATTGTAAAAGAACACGTAAAAGCAAAGCCCCGCTGCAAGTCATCATTGTGAATAACATTATCCAGCTGGATGTTATTCCTTGATAAAACGTCGCTACATTCACAACAACACCATATAGAAACAATAAAGACAATAAAGATAAAAATGCATCCAGAATCATTTTGACCCACTTATTCTGCATTCTGTTTTCTCACCTCATCCAGCTTCTGTTTTACACTTGGTGCATTCTTTGTTAATTTACGAATCGTTAGATCCTGTGCTTTATCATTTGCCAGTCGTAATTGACGATCACTGGATGTTAAAGCATCTTTAATCTTTTGCAGATGCGTAATTGACTTATCAATTTCTTCAATTGCTTCATTAAACTTTTTAGAAGCAGATGCATAATTCTTTCCAAATGCATCTTTAAACTTATTCATGTTATCTTCAAAATTAGATAAATCCAGATTGTTATTCTTTTCTACAAGCAATTGCTTCTTGTAATCTAATGCATTCATTGCCGCATTTCTTAATAACGTTATGATTGGAATAAAGAACTGCGGACGAATGACATACATCTTTGGTAACGATATGATACATCCACAATACCTTCATTGTATAAATCATTGTCTGCTTCCAGCATCGTACAAAGAACCGCATATTCACACTTCTTTTCTCTACGATCTTTATCCAGTTCTTTCAGGAAATCTTCGTTCTTATGTTTTGTAGAAGTTGTTTCATTTTCATTCTTCATTTCAAACATAATGGAAATGATTTCCGTTCCTTCATCATCAAAATCACGGAAAATAAAATCACCTTTTGACCCAGTTCTTGCATCATTATCCTTTTCAAAATACGCATGTGGAAACATTCCCATACGATTCTTATTAAATTCATAGGAACAATGTTGTTCCAAAGTTTCACCAATCATTTTTGTAGATAAACGCACTTTGAAATCTTTGTATTGTTCAACAAGAGCTTTCTGATCCGCAATCTCTCGATCTTTGCTTTTTACCATTGCATCATATTGTGTGCGCATTGTTTCACTCTTCACAATAGATTCATTCTTAACAGTATCTAATTCTTTCTGTATATCACGAATTTCAGAATTCTTTTTTTCATTTGTTTCTGAAATTGCCTGCTGCACTGCCAACTGCTTTTCTGTATCACTTTTTTCAATCTGACCTTTCAAAGCAATCAATTCATTTTCTTTTTCATGGAGTTGTTTCTCTAAATCAATCGATGCAGACTGCACCGCAGCCTTCTTTTCTTCTATGCTTGCCTGGATCTTTGCTTCATACTCTGTTTCCTGCAGTTTCAAAGAATGATTCAATGCATCCAGCTGTTTCTGTATATTAAGAATTTCAGAATTCTTTTTTTCATTTACTTCTGCAATAGCCTGTTGTACTGCCAGCTGTTTTTCTGAGTCATTTTTTTCAATCTGTCCCTTTAAAGCAACTAATTCATTTTCTTTTTCCTGAAGCTGCTTTTCTAAATCAATTGATGCAGACTGTACGGCAGTTTTCTTTTCTTCCCTGCTTGCCTGGATCTTTGCTTCATATTCCGTTTCCTGCAGTTTTAAAGAATGATTCAATGTATCAATTTCTTTTTGCTTCTGATCCATTTTCGTTTGAAATTGTTGTTGAAGCTTAGATGCATCCAGATCATTCTGGATTTTCAATTTATCTTGAATTTCTTTTTCTCTTCTTTGTAATTCTTCTTCAAATACATGATCTTTGATTTGAGATACGATGGAGCTATAGTCTGCTTCATTAATTGTAAATACAGTTCCACAATGTGGGCATTTGATCTGATTCATAAAACATCTCACTTTCCGTGGTAATATTATACTATATTAAAATGAAAGGACTTCTCGTTATGTCAATCAAATTATTACCATGTGATTACGCTGACAGTGAAATGATCGTCGCATGGTTGAATCGTGAAAGCAAAAAAGGAAACCAATTATCTTCCATCAATCCACTCTTTGCAAAATTCAAACATGAAGAGAAACAGTATTACTATACACAAGTCAATTCCGTTACAGATCAATATGAATTTGCACAAAATGGTGCATGCACAAAAGAAGAAATCATCGCAAAGATGAAAGAAAGAGGTTTTATATACTGTGGAAAGTGTGGTTCCTATCTGTATTTTGGATGTGAAAGTTTAAAACTCATTGAATACTTTGATACAAAAGAAAAACATGAATCCGCATTAATCAATGCATACCGAACACAATTGCTACTGCTGCTCATCAATATTTTCGTTACAGCACGCATGATTCCTTTATGGTATCGTCAGGCACCATCTTTTATCATTCGTATGACTGGAATGGTATTCATTTTATTTGTACCTGTTTATGTATTTCTTGATTTCATTGAAATCAGAAACAAAAGAAGAAACTTAGAAAACTATGTACCTGTTTACAAAAGAGAAGTTGAAATTCCTTCTCCAATATTTGAAACAGCGAAGAAAATACTCTTTATCTTTATCATTGTGTATATTCTTTTCAACACTTTCATTTGACAGCTTCAAAAACAAGCTGTCTTTTTTATGTTCATGATCACTATTTTCTAATTGGAGTATAATTTTCATCATGAAAGAACAAACATATCGAACATTGAAAGAACATTGGTTGCCAGTCACATTAGCATTTGGATTATCCATCGCATTTATTTTGTTATTTTCACACTCTACCAGTCCACTCAGCTGGTATTACAATGGCACAGATTCGTGTATTAACGTAACGATTGCTAGAGGATGGTACTTTGATATCATTCCATACAAAGATCTATTTGCGGAAAATGGGCCATGGATGTATTGGCTTGGAAGCATAGGTACAAAGTTTGTATATGGAAATAAAGGCGGAATAATTATTCCACAGATAATCAATCTATTCTTTTTCTTATTATCTGTCTATTTTATTTCTCGACTTGCTACAAGAAATAGAGCATATACATGTATGACTTTATTTCTAACGATATGTATGCTGAAAACAAACTATCCAGATGGAATGCATGCAGAAGAATTCCTGCTTCCCTGGATTGGATGGACATATTATCTCATTTTATACAGCCATAAAAAGAAAGTATTTCCTTCATTCTATAGCATATTCTATGGCATTTCTATTGGTGTTACTGTGCTTTGTGAACCCACTGGTTTACTTGCATATGTTCCCCTCATGTGTCTATTTGCATATATGCTGATAAAAAAACATTGGAAAGATTTCTCTCTATCTATCTCATGCATCCTCATTGGTTTTCTATGTATTACGATGCCTTTTGTTCTCTATTTCAAATATCAAAACTGTTTGAGTGAAATGATTTATGATGCATATAAATATCATACAGATCTCACTTTCTCAGCCACAAAAACATCGTATTACTATCGCCTTGTATTCTTCTTACGCTTCACTGCGATTGCACTCATCTTTTCTGCAATTTTATTTCTATGTAAAAAAGAATATTTCAAATCTATTTCCTGGGGAATTTGTGGATGTATTGAAACGTACTATTTTGCACAAATGAATTTCACAACATACATCTCAATGTTCTGTATCGTGAATCTTGTATTCCTTTGTAATAGTATCTATTCACTGCTCCCTTTACAATCACGCCCTAAAATCACAATGATTCTATGTGGATGTGTATCGTTTACAAGCATGTACTATCTCTATTTAAAAGATTACCCAAACGCTATTTATACTGCATCAAACTATTCTATATATATCGACCAAGGATATGAAGGATTAATGAAGCTGATTCCATCAGAAGACTATGATAAACTCATCTTCTATGGTGGAAAGAATATGGAAGATACATATCTTTCAACAAATGCAATGCCTTGTTACAAATACTTCTATCTGCAGGATGAATTATCCACAAATGATGTCGTACTAAAAGAAAAGATCTATTCTACTTTTAAAACGTGCAAAGCAAAATGGATCTTAACAGATACACATACAGATGGTATTGCTGATATTCTCAAACAAAATTACTCGCTTGTAGATGAAGCAGGAATTTATTCGTTATATCAGCTGAATTGGTAAAAGAAAAACATGGAGCTTCTCAAAGTTCCATGTCTTTTTTATATCTTAGAATAAACCCTGGGACATCATTGCATCCGCAACTTTAACGAATCCAGCAATGTTTGCACCCTTAATCAAATCATAGCCAAATCCATACTTTTCAGCTGCCTTTGCAGATTCATCATGAATAGATGTCATGATTGTATTCAACTTAGCATCAACTTCTTCACTTGTCCAAGACAATCTTTCAGAGTTCTGAGACATTTCAAGAGCAGATACCGCAACGCCACCAGCATTTGCTGCCTTAGCAGGTCCAACGATTACACCATGTTTCTGTAAGTATGCAAGAGCTTCATTTGTAGCTGGCATATTAGCACCTTCAAAATAATACTTCGCACCAGCATCAACAATAAGCTTTGCTTCATCCATACCTACTTCATTCTGCGTAGCGCATGGAATATAAACATCAGCCTTTACTTCATATGGCTTCTTGCCTTCAAAGAACTGACATCCAAACTTATCAGCATACATCTTGACATTTGCATTCTTGCTTGCACGCATTTCAAGCAGATAGTTAATCTTTTCTTCTGTTACGATTCCATCTGGATCATAAACATATCCATTGTGACCAGAAATTGTAACTGCCTTGCCACCCATTTCAGCAATCTTCTTAGCAGCACCCCAGGCAACGTTACCATATCCACTCAATACAACAGTTTTTCCTTCAAGTGTATCATTTTCATGAGCAAATACATTTTTCGCATAATATAGAACACCATAGCCAGTAGCTTCTGGTCTAATTAATGATCCGCCATATGTCAATGGCTTCCCTGTCAATACACCATTGTCCCATGAGTCTCTTACTCTTCTATATTGACCAAAGAGATATCCAATTTCTCTTCCACCAACACCAATATCACCAGCAGGTACATCAGTATTAGGGCCAATATGTCTTTGAAGTTCTGTCATAAATGCCTGGCAGAATCTCATGATTTCAGCATCACTCTTACCATGTGGATCAAAGTCACTTCCACCTTTACCACCACCAATTGGCAATGTTGTTAATGAGTTTTTGAATACCTGTTCAAATCCCAGAAATTTCAAAATAGAAAGATTTACAGTTGGATGGAATCTCAAACCACCCTTATATGGGCCAAGTGCTCCATTAAACTGAATACGGTATCCACGATTAACATGTGGTTTTCCTTCATCATCAACCCAGGCTACACGGAACATAACTTGTCTTTCTGGTTCTACGAGTCTTTCAAGTAATGCAGCTTTCTCATATTCTGGATGTGCATCCACAACAGGTGCAACAGAAGTTAGCACTTCTGTTACTGTCTGTAAGAATTCAGGCTGATCTGGATTCTTTTTTCTTGTTTCTTCGATTACGCGATCTACATATGTACTCATGAATTCATTCTCCTTCTATCAAAGTACTTCTTTGATTTTTCAACGAAAATATTTTACAACGTTGATAAAATCTATAAAAGAATACAAAAACTAAAAATGAAAGAATTCATTCGATTTTTGCATCTCTTTGAAAAATTTTCATTTTATAGAACTTCCTGGATCTGTTCCATCGTAACAGGACCTTGTCTTAAAATCTGTATCTCCTCTTTTGTACAGTCAATAATTGTACTTGCTTCTCCAAAGGATACGTTACCTTCCATCATACCATCCAATAGTGGACAATGCTTTTCAATTTCATCCAGATTTGTACAAACTTCTTCTCCAGACTGATTTGCACTTGTCATAAAGACAGGACTGCCTAATGATTGAATCAATTCTTTCAGTGGTTCACTTGTTGCCATGCGTATAGCAAGTGTAGGCATACCACCATTCACATAAAAAGGAACACTATTCTTTTTTGGCAGAATCAAAGTTACTGGACCAGGCATAAATGCACGAATCAGTTTTTCACTTCTTTCATCCACATCACAAATTGTTTTGATTTGTTCTTCATCAGCACACATGATTGGAAAAGCTTTAGTTGCCGGACGCTTCTTCACATCTCTCAGCTTCTCTTGTGCTGCTTCATGATCATATCTGCAGCACACACCATATACTGTATCTGTAGGGACAGACAATGTACCATCCTTCTCTAATATTTCCACCATCGCATGAATATCATTTTCTTTAAATCTTTTCATCACTTTCATCTTCACTTTCTAATACATATAAACGGGATTGAAAATCACCATTTCTACCATTATACACTTCTTCATTCTCACCACATGATGCATCACTCACAACCATTCCACAACTCATCAACTCATCCCCATACAATCCTTCTTTAGAGGTATTGATTCGATACTTCTTGTCTGGAGCTAATCCCTGTAGATAAAGACGCTGGAATGGTGCCATAACACTTTGCAGGATCTTATAATATCCAACAATTGCATGTTTCTGATCACTAGAAACAACCATCCATGCCATTGTATTTCCTTCAAACGGACTCACAAGACGATAGAATGTTCCATATTGAATCAAATGACGATATTGTTTCATAAATATCACTTGTTGTTTGATTTCTTCTGTTTCTTCCTTGCTTAGCTTTGAAAGATCCATTTCATAGCCAAAAGCACCAAAACAGGCAACATTGAATCTTGTATTCAACGGTGTCATTCTCTTTAACTGATGATTTGGGCAGGCAGAAACGTGTGCACCAATACTGCTGATTGGATAGGCAAATGAAGTACCATACTGGATCATCATTCTTTCCACTGCATCCGTATCATCTGAACACCAGCATTGTGGCGCATAATACAGCATTCCCGCATCAAATCTAGCACCACCGCTGCTGCAAGATTCAAACAGGATATTTGGATACTTCTTCAATAACATTTCATACAGACGATATACCCCTAGAATATATGCATGCACAACTCTACCTTGCTGAGGTGCACAATTAGAATACACTTCCGACATACTGCGATTCATATCCCATTTGATATAATCCACATCAGCTTTTTCTAAAATACGATCCAGCATTTCATAAATTGCATCTACAACTTCTTTTCTAGAAAAGTCCAATACATATTGATTTCTTCCATGACAACAATGATATTCTGGATCATTCATCACCCAGTCTGGATGCATTCGATACAAGTCACTATCTTTATTCACCATTTCAGGTTCAATCCATAACCCAAACATCATACCTTCTTCATGTACTTTTCTAGATAAACCATTGATTCCACATGGCAGTTTTTCCATATTACAGAACCAGTCACCTAATCCCGCATGATCATCATTTCTTTTTCCAAACCAGCCATCATCCAGAACAAACAATTCAATACCAGCATCTTTTGCCGCATGTACGATATTCATGAGCTTTTCTTCCGTAAAATCCATATACGTTGCTTCCCAGTTATTCACTAGAATTGGACGATCTTTATCTCTCCATACACCACGTGCAAGTCTAGATTGATACAGTTTATGATACGTTTGTGATAAAGCATTCATTCCATTTTCACTATATGCCAGAACAGCTTCTGGTGTCACAAAGCTTTCTCCTTGCTGTAATGTCCATTCAAATTGATCTGGATGAATACCCATTGTCATTCTTGTAACGTTATGATTATCAACTTCTACCTGTCCAAGAAATGAACCACTATATACAAGTGAACAAGCATATGCTTCTCCACTTCTTTCATTTGTATTTTCTCTTTTTAATACGAGGAATGGGTTATATTGATGTGAAGAATGCCCACGCATAGAATAAATAGACTGCACGCCATGCATAAGTTTTCTCCATTCAACATGCCTTTCTCTGCACCATGTACCTGTTAGTTCTAACATTTCATAGTTACAATCAGGAAGATCCAGGCATACAGATAATGCTTTATCTAGCGTAATAGATTGCATTCCATAATGCATGAATTTAACATGTCTACAAATCACAGGATATGTTTCATAAATTGTATAATACAAGATCATATCTGTATCTGTATGAGACTCATGCAATGTGATTTCTAATGTTGCGGCTTCTCCATCGCTTTCAACATATGTCGAAGGTAATCCTTCTATTGATTTCTTTCCTTGATAAATGCTATGGGATGCATACACATATTCATTTACTGTGCTTCCATTTTCATGCGTAATTGTAAATGCAGGATATCTAAGATCTCCATGGTTCAATCCAGGATATTCTTGCTTGATATGTTCTAGAGAAAATAACATGTCTCCCTCATATGTATAAGGAGCCATGGAACGTTTTCTCATTTCAAATAATTCATCAAAGCATTCTTTATCATGAATTCTTTTCCCAAAATATAACTGTCCTAAAGATCCATTCTTTAAAACCTTAAAAATATAACTGATTTGTTGATTGTATAAATGAAACGTTTTTGATTGTTCGTGAAAAATAATTGCCATATGTGAATTCCTTTCTTGTCCATAGTACTACAGATTCCTGACTCTTGTGCTATAATTTGAAACAATTATGAAATATATTATAAAGACATTTAACGATCTCACCCCAAAAGAAATACATCAACTCTACAAAGCTAGAATTGATGTATTTGTGGTTGAACAGAATTGTCCATATCCTGATGTAGATATGCATGATTTAGTATCTATTCATATTTTATTATTGAATGATTGTGACGAGCTGCTTGCCTATTGTCGTGTACTTCCCGCAAATACAACATTTCCAACTCCATCGATTGGAAGAGTATTAGCTTTACAAAGACACAAAGGCTATGCATCCATGGTTGTTAAAAAAGCAATTGCTATCGCAATCAATACGTATAATGCTGATACAATTACAATTGAAGCACAGACATATGCTCACGCACTATATGAAAAGCTCGGTTTTCAACAAACAAGTAATCCATTCTTAGAAGATGGCATTGAACATATACAGATGCAATATCACAAGTAGTTTTTCATTACAAGGTTTAACAGATGAATGCCTTTTCTTCCAGCTAGTTCAACACCTTTTAAACAACGATTACAGTCAACAATGATCTGCATATCTAAATCCACGCCTTCGAAGTTATCTTCCATAAGTTCTTTTTGTAATTCTAATGGAAGTTCAGAGATCTTCGCATCTGGATATGCTTTTAATTTTTCAAGCAATGCATGATTTTCTGTTTCATAATGCAATGTACCACAATATACCGAATTCTCTTTATTGCGTTTTGCTTCCACTATATCCACATTCATTTTCTGAAGAATACTTCTGACTGCCTGATGTACTTCTGGATGATTTCGATCACGATAACAGTCTTGTAGAAGCATCTTTTCATGGTTGTAATCTGGAAATTCAAAATCTTCCAGAGAATCAATATACTCCCAAAGGCTCATTGTTTTAACTTTATTTTCAATGGTTTCTCTACAATGCTGACAAAAATAAACACCAATATCATCTTCATGAATTTCTCTTTGATCTCTTAAGCAGCATCCCGCAACTACCATCTTTTCTTTCAAAAGATTTCTCACTACTTTCGCAGTTGATGGTGAAGCAATAGAAAAGTTACAGCTTGGATAGTAAATATACATATGTTTTTCTCACTTTCTTTCTCAACTATAATGCATACGCTTACATTTCACAACGATTATGCTCATGTATCTTTTGCATTGAAAAAGGCCCAGATTTCTGGACCTTATTTTTTCTTTGGAACAAATACAGTAATTCTTTCAGGAATTACACTAATTTCAGAATTTTGAACATTCCCACCATCTTCACCATCCAGTGTCCATGGTACTTCATCTTCAAATTCAAACGCAGCTTTTTTAAACTGAAATGTTAATACACCGTTACAATGATCACGATTTCCATTAAATGCCGCTATCATTTCCGCAACATCAATTGGAGAAGGATTTGCTTTAATTAACAATGCTTCAAAAACACCATCATTCAATGAACTCTTTTTAATTACGCCTGGCTGTGTCCCTGCAACAGAAATACTGTTTGTAATCAATCCAAGCATAAAATCACCTTCATCAACTATGCCATCATGTGTAATCTTACAATGTTTCTTATATGTCAATCCACCAGGAATTGTTGTTAAAAAATTCAATACATACGCAACATATCCCAAACGATTTTTCATATCTTGTGGTGTTGTATAAGAAACAGATGGGAATACCCCAAATCCCGCAACATAGTTAAAGTAACTGTCGTTAAATTTCCCTACATCAAATGAGAATGGTTCTCCATGTGTAATGAATCTACAAATATCTTTGAAAGAATGATTTCTATTGCCATAAAGGCTCTTAGAAAAGTCATTTGTTGAACCAACTGGAGCATAGCTGATTGGTGCATGTAAATCATTGGCAATCATACCATTTGTTGCATGATTCAATGTTCCATCTCCACCACAGATGAAATATTGATCATATTCCCCCTTAGATTTCTCTAAGATAGATTCACAAGTTAATCCCTTCTTAGGAACCACTGGAAAAATTGTAACTTCATACCCATGTACACTTAAATACTCAATACATTGAAACAAATCATTCATACTTCCAGAAATACCAGCTTTCTGGTTATAGATCATTAATAGTTTCTTTCTATCCATTACTGTTCTCCCTCTTGTAGTACAGCTTCGTTATTTTGTGTATTTGTTGTATTTTCGCTGATTTCTACAGGTGTCATCAATAAGCCCTTCTCAATCAAATCAGATACTTTTCCTTCATCCACTCTATGCCAGTTCGACTGTCTGCTTCTCAAATAACAAACTGCATATAGATTCTTAATATCTTTATCATCACGATCAATTGTAACAGACCATTCAGAATTATTTGAAGAAGACATGCCAATTTCAAGCTTGTCATTGATATCAGACTTATCCCATACAACAACTTCAACATCTAACTGTCCACCAGCTGCATTCACTGCACCATCTGCGTGGAATGTTAATGTATCTGCTTCTTCATCATATGTTGTATACAACTGTGCATTCCATGGTTTTTCAGCCGTATTGAAATCGCACTTGCCAACAACACTTCCTGCCTGCATATCATATATTACAACATGCACACCATCACGATAGTTTGTTAAGTTCTGCCAGTTGTTGCCAACTGTAATTGTCGCATAACTGCCATCAGAATCCGCACTAGAAATTGTATATCCCGTTCCATTTGCTAATTCACCACTGTCACGGATATAGCCAATGCCTTCCTTGAGGACTGTTGTACCCTTAGATAACACCGCATAGCGAGTATTTTCACCTTCATCAAAGAAAGTCTGTGGAATACCTAAATCAATCAATTCTTGTTTTTCTGCTTCCGTCATTTGAGCGAATGCATCACCTTGTGTTGTTACAAAGATTGCATATCTTCTTTGATCTAATGCACTTGCACTATGCAGTGTCTGCTGCAGAAGATTATCTTCACACGGAATCACAGCCAGATTTCCAGAATATTGATAAATATTCTGTGTCTTCAAAGCATCGGAGTTATCAATACGAATATGCGCATCTACAGAAATTGTCTGGTATTCAATACCACCATTGGATACATCAATCACCGCATCATATCTGCCATCTGACTTATTATGCGTTGCCTTCACTTTCTGTCTTGCTCCATCTGGATGTGTTACTTCAACAGAAACATAGTCAATATTTCCACCTGTATAGAAAATATCATCTACAGATAACGTAGCAGTCTTTGCCTCAGAATCATAACTCTGTAAATAAACAACAGATGAACGAATACCTTCCTTATTCAGATATTCCTGGAACTCTTCATTCGATACATCATTTCCACTCAATTCAGACATGAATGTACTCTTCTTATTCAGTTCACCTTTTTCTTTATCTAAACCATATTGTTCAGTTAATGTTTGTTTTGATGAAAATAAATTTGTACCAAGACCTAAACGATCTCCATCTATTTGAACACCCAAAGCAGCCAAAGTTGTGGGAAAGTTATCAAATGTTGTAAATGTTCTCTTTGTATTGTTTTCAACAGATACAGCTGAATTGATATAACATGTATACACTCTTCTTTGATACTCTGGATCAATATTTTCCATATAGTCAGAATCCATTGTTGGATGGTCACCAGAAATAACAATTGTTGTATTATCATACCAAGGCTGTGTCTTACACCAATCCACAAATTCAGTTACCTGCTCATCAGAATGGAAGAAAACATTAGAGTAGTGATCATTAAATTTATTTTCTGCAGAAGAATCCAGATATCCGTCTTCAAAATGTGTATCTACCGTTAATAATGTATAGTTAAATGGCTGACCACTGCTTGCCATATTTGTAATGTCATTCTTTGCCATCTCAAACAAGCGTGCATCTTCAAAGCCCCACCATACATAATAACCACGTGGAATAATTCCATTTGCCTGTGCATATTCATAGTCGTGGAATGTATAGTTTCCATGTTCCTGCAAGTATAATTCTCTACCGCCAAATGAAACTGGAGAACCACAAGAGAATGTCTGATTATATCCAGCATTTTCTAAAATATCACCAAGTGTTGTAATGCCTGGGAAGAATGTAGATTGCGTAGACATTGTATTACGACCAACATCTGTCTGCAGTGGCAGTCCTGCAGTTGCCGCAAAAATACCACCCATTGTCCAAGTCGTAGAAGGCATAGAATATCCACCATTTAACTGTGAATTATCTGTACCAGAAAAATCTTCATTTTCTTCCGCCAATGCTGTCAATCCAGGAATGACATTTTCATCTCTTGCACCACCATTTGCCTGATCCGCAAAGCTCATTTCCATAGATTCACAATAGATATAAATTAAATTTCTTTTCTTTTCAGGGAATGTCAACTGTGTCTTTGAAGGGTCTACATATTCATCTTTGATAAAATCAGATGTTGTCGTCTGATTTTCCACATATGTTCCAACATCCAGATGATTCCAGAATGTTGTACCTGCAATTCCCACACAAACACAAGATACAACCACAAGAATTGATTTTCCGAGTCGTCTAAATAAAGTACCCGCTTTTGTAAGTATCACAATGACAATGATTGCGATAACTACCACAATTGCCATAGGAACAACTGCCTGCTGAATAAAAGCATCAATCATATTAGAACCTGTTCCTTCAAGTGGAGCAGTTGCCTCATACATCAACTCATCCATCTTCAGGTTTGGCCATGTTCTAATCAGCCATTGCACAACAAAATATAACAATGTTGAAATTGCAAAAAGAAGAACAGCTAATACACTAGTAAAAACACCTAAATGTTTTTTACTAGACTGTTTCATTTCTTTTTTTGATGCTTTCAAGCTCTTCTTGGCTTCTTTCAAAGCCTTCTTCTGCTGTTTGGCATCCTGCTTCAGCTGTTTGATTTTAGACTTAATGTCATCTTTACTGTCAACATAATCACTCTTCACAAGAGCATATGTTGTTTTTGCTTTTTCTAAATTCCGACTAGCTTTTTCTATTTTCTTTTCACGTAGTTTTTTTGCTTCAATATCTTTCTGACGCATTTGAAAACGTCTCAATAACGGTTTTTTCTTTTCTTCTCTTGGAATAAAATCAGTTTCTTTATGTACAACTGGTTTTATATCCACTTTCTTTTCTGCATTTTTATCTGCACTAATAACCACATATTGAGAGTGTAGACCTGCAGGTCTTTTTCCTTTTTTCAAACTATAACGTGAATGACTTTGCTTTTTGAGATTTCTATTTTTATTTACCATACGTTACATTATACTTATTTTAATGCGTCAATAAAATGAAAATTTCATGTAAATTACACATCAAATGCATTGTCTAAAAGAAATCATTTCACCAAGTGTAAAATAATTTTTATTTACTTTATAATTCCATCATGATAATAACATTCATATACTTTTTCATCTTTACAGCATATTTCTTCATATCCTTGAAACCAGAATATATCCCCTATCACTTTTGTTTTATATGTATACTCTCCAGATTGATAGTATTCTGGTCCTCTATATGGCATATTCTGATCTGCATGGCATAGTGCCTCTTTTAGAAATTCTCCACTGAAATTCTGGTGCAATACACGTCCAATATAATTCATCGCATACTGTGCTTTTCCTTCATACCAAACACCTTCTTCACCAGCAAAAATTTCTGAACCAACATACGTATCATGATATGTATATGCACCATTGTTATATCTATAATCATGTGAATCTAATCTTATGAACTACCACACCTGATACGTAGTTCCGATATGGTATCCCTGTGATGTACTCTTCTCATACAGAGAAGGGTATTACCATAGGGATTTTGATTTTTGTGGCCT
>OLNE01001831.1_pt1 | contig 14459 bp, 8 predicted proteins | sample 1672431 | NCBI WGS metagenome assembly OLNE01 (sample SAMEA3136685, study PRJEB25190) | human gut metagenome | reverse complement strand
TGAAGAAGGAGATACCGGAAACAGCTATGCTTCCGGCGAAAAAGAGACCTTGCAGCTTCCACAGGTTCAGCTGGATCTGATGGAAGCCATGGCTGAATCCGGCAAACCAGTTGTCCTCTGCTTAATGGCAGGAAGTGACATTGATCTTTCTTATGCAGAAGAACATTTTGATGCAGTGATGGTTCTGTGGTACCCAGGTGCTGAAGGTGGAAAAGCCGCCGCAAGAGTACTGTTCGGAGATGTCTCCCCATCCGGCAAACTACCAGTGACCTTCTACAATAGCCTGGAAGAGCTTCCGGATTTTACAGATTATGCCATGAAGGGACGTACTTACCGCTATATGGAGAATAAGGCGCAGTTCCCATTTGGATATGGATTGACTTATGGGAAGGTAGTAGTGACAGATGCAGTTGTCAGTGAAAACAGCGCTGCCGGCACAAATGGTACAAGTGTTTCCGGCAAGGCAGGTTTCGAAAGCGGCACTAATACCACAGCAGCACCAGTTACAATCCAGGCCACTGTCACCAACCAGGGCGCAATTGATACCCGGGATGTGGTTCAGGTTTACATAAAGAATGTAGATTCTTCTCTGGCCGTTCCAAACCCGGAGCTTGCCGCTTTCACTCCTGTTTTCCTGAAAGCAGGCGAAACAAAAACCATCACACTTTCCATTGCTCCAAAGGCCTTCACCGTAGTAGATGAAACTGGAGCAAGAACAGAGGACGGCAGCCACTTCCATATTTACGTTGGCTGTACACAGCCGGACAAGAGAAGTATGGAACTTGCAGGTGTGAAACCAGTGGAAATTGAATATAGTAAATGATCTTTATAAGGCGAACTACTATCTTAGTTGTTCGTCTTATATTTTTACTCCTTTAAAAGCATCGAATATTAAGTAACCGCCATTCATACCTATCTCAAGGTACAAACAGCGGTCACGCAATTCATCTCAGTTTTCACTCAATATTTTCCTGTCCGTAATAAGCATTTGCACCATGTTTTCTATAGTAATGCTTATCCTGAAGCTCCTGCGGAGCAGGTTTCACATTTGGATTGATCAGCTCGCAGCGGGAAGCCATCTTGGCAACCTCTTCCAGAACTACTGCATTATGCACTGCCTCGTGCGCATCCTTGCCCCATGTGAAAGGACCATGATTCTTGCAAAGAACAGCCGGAACAGCCTCATAATCTCTCTTCTTGAAATAGTCGGCAATGAGAATACCAGTATTCTTCTCATAAGCTTCCGCAATCTCACTCTTATCCAGATTACGGACGCAAGGAACCTCACCGTAAATATAATCAGCATGAGTGGTTCCATAGCATGGAATTGCGCGGCCGGCCTGTGCCCAGCTGGTAGCCCAGGAGGAATGAGTATGTACGATTCCACCGATCTTCGGGAAAGCATTGTACAGAACTACATGGGTCGGAGTATCAGATGATGGGTTATATTTACCTTCTACTTTATTACCTTCCAGGTCTACAACTACCATATCTTCCGGTGTCAGTTTCTCATATTCCACACCACTTGGCTTGATTACGAAAAGACCTTTTTCACGATCAATTCCACTTACATTTCCCCAAGTAAAAGTAACCAGGCCGTATTTCGGCAGGTCCATATTTGCTTTGTAAACTTCTTCTTTTAATTTTTCAAGCATAGCTGTATCCTCCTTTTTACACACGCAAATACGCATTTTATTCTTCAGATGTCTGGTTACATCTCACAAAAAGCTTCCGCTATCTTTCCATTCCCCTTGTCTATCAGAGCTCCTGCATTCTTTACCACAGACATCATATTAAACATAATATAGCACTTGTGCGGATGTATTTCTACTTGTATCTTATATTTTTTTGTATCTGTTGCTATTGTTGTTACTGTTCACTGGTAACGTTCCGCGAGGTGTTTTTTGTGAACAAAGTTCACAGAAAACCCGAGAGTTGCGGCGCGAAATCATGCAAAGCATGATTTCTGTGCATCGCGAAGCGCGTTACTGTGAACGGAGTGAACAGTAACCTATTGTTGTTACTGTTCACTAAAGCATGTTTGAAAAAGGCTTTCTGCAAAATAGCTGAGCTTCCGCCCTGCCTACTCATACAACGGAATCTCATAGCCCCAGGATTTCCTGATTCCATCCATGATCCCCATCACACGCACAGTCTCATCATGAGGCATTTCCGGGCATTCCTTTTCGCCCTGTGCGATTGCTCTGGCGCAGGCTTCAACCTCATACTCATAGCCTGTGATCTGTGCCGGCGGCAAATAAGCTGCAACCTCCTTATGCTCCTTGTCAAACACTGTGATTTTCTCCGGATTATTAATATTCTGCACCTGAATATAACCTTTGGTTCCAAAAATACTTCCCATTCTGTCAGAAATTTCACGGGCACCACACTGCAAGGTAGCCATGCGGTCGCCTTCAAATACCATAGCAATAGTATCCAGCATATCCACACCTTCACGGAAAATAGCAGTTGCCTGTACATCCTTCAACTTATCCCCAAGAACCATGCTTGCGAAATTAATGGTATAAACACCAACATCCAGAAGCGCACCGCCTGCCAGCTCCGGCTTACGGATACGTTCCACCTCACTGATGGCATAGTTCAGATTGGCTGTAACAGCTGTTACCTCACCGATCACACCGCTTGAAATAATATCATCAATCATCTTTCTGGATGGCATATATCTGGTCCAGATTGCCTCTGTGATCAGCAGGTCTTTCTCTTTCGCCAGGGCAAAAAGCTTTCTTGCCTGGTCTGCATTTACAGTAAACGCCTTTTCACAAAGCACATTTTTTCCTGCCTCCAGGCACATCTTTGCATGAAGATAATGATGGGAATGAGGGGTTGCAATATAAACCAGATCCACCAGCGGGTCTGCAAGCATTTCCTCATAAGAGCCATAAGCCTTGGAAAAACCGTATTTCTCGGCAAAGGCCTGCGCCCGTTCAAGGCTTCTGGCTGCCACTGCGTAATTCTCCACATCCTTCATTCCAGCTACCGTTTTCGCCATCTGAACTGCAATTCCTCCAGCTCCAAGTATTCCAATTTTCATTTATGTAAACCGCCTTTCTAATAAAATTTCCTGTTTCGCCATTCTCAGCTGACTTTCCTGTATGGAGATGTCGCTAAAGCGATACAGTTATTTCGCTCACATGATATTCATATAGTCTCACCTCATGCAGACATAAACTCTACAATCGCATAAGGTTCGCCATTCTCCGTGGAAAGCGCAACCGTAACCTTTCTCATTTCCAGCTTCACTGCCGGATAAAAAACGTCTCCAAGCAGTGCCTGCTTCTTATATTCTGCCCTCATCTGTCGGATCACAAAGCCTTCTGGCAGATAATCTGCCCCCATGCGGATATACTGGCAATTATTAACATGGTGATGGGTGTCCAGATGATGTTTCTGTATTGCAAAAGGCTCCTGAGCTTCCATCCCTTCCGGAAGTGCGATCTTACGGGGCGCATAATCCATCTCCAGCTTTTCATCCAGTTCGTATCCTCTGATGTCTTCATCTGTAAGTCTGGCAGGCAGACCGGTCTCTGTATCAATATTGGTCCAGATACTATTTGCATAGGATAAAAGCTCTCCATCTTCTGTTTTCAGAGTGAAGTTACGCATTCCAAGAAAACCTTTGAAACCATATGGCGCCGTTGATGCCACAATTGTCTCTCCCAATCCCGGATATCGGTTCACCACAATCTGCCAGGATGACAACACCCAGGCTCTCTGACGTTCCTCCAGCACTTCCATTCCCTGCCCTATTTCCTCAGATTGAAAGGTGCAGCAATCCTGATAATAATTCTGAATTCCAGGAAGAGTCAGGCAGCCATCCTCGCCTATTTCACTGTATCTGACACGGCCTTTAAAACTGTAACTCATGTTATGTCAATCTCCATTCTAGAGCCTGTTTGAAAAATCATTCCCGCAATCTCCCACAAATTGTGACGCACATCTTGCAGAAAGCCTTTTTCAAACACGCTCTAATTTCTTGTCCGCGAATTTTACTTCATTATATAACAAATCCATCAATAAAGATATGAAAATGTAGATTTTTTTGTGAAAATCCCCTTGATTCTGCACCCTCTACCATGTACAATAAAGATATAAAAATAAAAACAGCAAACGCTTATATATGTCCATAATCTGGTTGGACGTTTCTACCAACTACCCTAATAGTTGTCTATAAGCTGCATGCGAAGAGGTATGTAGGTATGGCATTTTCCGGGTGGTTTTTTTATTGCTGAATCAGCCCGAAATCACATTTTGCATGTTTCCGGCAGTACGTTCTCAGCCGCAAACTATCCCGGAACTTTACTTTACCTCGCCTCTGGCAGAAAGGATGGTCTGATATGAAAAAAGATTTGTTTGCTTTGAAAGGTACAATTTGTTACAGCAAGAATCAGAAAGAACTTGTTTTTGCAGAAAACTCTTATGCAGTCTGTGAAAACGGGCTCTGTGCCGGTGTTTTTTCCCAGCTTCCAGAGGAATATAAAGATATTCCTGTAAAAGACATGGGTGATCGACTGATCATCCCAGGATTCACCGACCTTCATCTGCATGCTCCCCAGTACGCTTACCGCGGAACCGGCATGGATCTAGAGCTGCTGGACTGGCTGAACACCATCACTTTCCCGCAGGAAGCCAAGTACGCTGACCTGTCCTATGCGAAAAAGGCTTACTCCATTTTCGTGGATGACTTAAAGCACAGCTTCACCACCAGAGCCTGCATTTTCGCCACCTTGCACCGTCCGGCAACGGAGCTTCTCATGGACATGCTGGAGGAAAGCGGTCTGGCAACTATGGTTGGAAAAGTAAATATGGATCGCAACGGAGCACCGGAGCTTCAGGAGAAAAGCGCACAGGCTTCTGCACAGGATACACGCCAGTGGCTGGAAGAGATCAAGGGACGTTACGACCACACCTACCCAATCCTAACCCCACGTTTTACCCCATCCTGTACGGATGAGCTGATGACCGAGCTTGGAAAAATCCAGAGGGAATATCACCTTCCGGTTCAGTCTCATCTGTCTGAAAATTTCGGGGAAATTGCATGGGTAAAGGAGCTTTGCCCGACCAGCAGATTTTATGGAGATGCGTATGACATGTTCGGGCTGTTTGGAACAAAACCCGCATTCAATACTAACGAGGCTGATTTCGCTTCCGCATCCGGCCTTAATACCACTGATAACACAGCAGCTCATATTTCATCTGATGGTGCCAGCGTCTGCCCTACCATCATGGCACACTGCGTCCACTCTACTGACGAAGAGATCCAGATGATCAAGGACCAGGGCGTTTACATCGCCCACTGTCCGGAGTCCAACACAGACATTGCTTCTGGAATCGCACCGGTCCGCCTCTATCTTGATATGGGACTTCATGTAGGACTTGGCACCGATGTTGCCGGAGGTTTTTCTCTCTCCATGTTCCGTGCTATGGCAGATGCCATCCAGGTTTCCAAGCTCCGCTGGCGCCTGATGGATCAGACCCAGGCCCCGGTTACTCTGGAAGAAGCCTTCTACATGGCTACGATCGGTGGTGGCTCCTTCTTCGGAAAAGTCGGCAGCTTCGAAAAAGGCTATGAATTCGACGCCATGATCCTGGACGACAGCAACATCCGTCATCCCCAGGAAATCTCCACCCGTGACAGACTGGAAAGGCTTGTTTATCTGTCCGACGACCGCAATTTGGTTGGGAAATATGTACAGGGACGGAAAGTAATTTAAAAAGCTAAAAAACCTCTGGTCAGGAAATCAATCTTCGACCAGAGGTTTTTCCTTTTGCTCGTTGCTCGCGTAAATTATTCTGTCCCCAGATACTCCCGTATCCGCGCCTCATTCATATTCTCCCCGATCACGATCACTACTTCCTGTCCTGCGGAAATAGGCTTCAGGGAAAATTCTTTGCGGGTGGCGTTTAGTTCCAGCCAAATATTGTTAGTGGATGCTTTCTGAGCGGAGTCCGAATTCATTTTTTCGTTTTCGGTTACCGCGGCAGCACTTTCTTCTAATTTCACAAAGCCCTTAATTCGGAAAACATCCCCACATTCCGGATCATCCAGGATCTGATGCGCCGCTTTCTCCAACTGTGTCTCGGAAATCTTCAGCTCCATAAAATACAATGACTGGAACCCTTCTTTCTCATCAAAACACTGTTTCTCGAAATCTTCCATCACATACCCGCTGTTGAAAATCCGCTGAAAATCCTCATCTGTAAACGTTTCCCAATCCTTATTCAGTATCTCATTTTCCATAAAACGTCGTTTACATTTCACACTTTCCAGTGCGCGATTCAGATGTTTCACAGTTCCACTAATCTCTTCCTCAGATGCCTCCTGGCTCTTGCTCAGAACAATACAACCTGCATCAGCTGCCTCTGAAGCCAGAATATACTCTGCCTGTGGCTGCAGCTTCTCCTCCAGTCTGGCATCCAGAATGGTAATCACATTTCCAATCTGATACCACTTATCCAACGGCTCTTCATAAAGGGCATCGAAAAACTCATCCACATCAAAAATCCCGGAAGGCTCAATGAGAACCCGGTCATATCCGCACATTCCCATTGCGATCAGCTTGGTCTTGAAACGTCTTCTGTGGCAGTCCGCATCACATCCACCTGAAACCATTTCCAGCTCGCAGTTCTCACCTTCCAGGTCATGAAGCAGCATCATATCCACATTCACTGCACCAAAATCATTCTCCAGAATTCCAATATTCTGCCCCTGGCTCATCAGCCATGCAGCATATTTCTTTATGAAAGTCGTTTTTCCCGAACCAAGAAAGCCTGTAATCAAATCAACTTTAACCATTTTTTAATCTTCAACCTCATTTTTCAATATAAAGCTGGCCTGGAACCTGTTGCCGACCGCTTCGAAGCGACTGGCTCCGCCGTGTTTTTCGCAAAGTTTTTTCATGGAAAGAATGCCGATTCCTTCCTGTTTGTTTTGCCGTTTTTTTGAGTAAATTTTCCCATTTTCCTGGAATAATATTCCGTCAAAAGAATTGTCTACCGTAATCAGAAGCATGTCGTGTTTCTTCTCCGTAGCAACTTCAATAAAGCGTTTTCCGTCATACTGACCGGCGGCAGTCACCGCATTATCCAGGGCATTGCCCAGAATCGTACAAAAATCAGTGTCCGGAATAGCAATATCTTTCAGATAGCAGCATACGGAAAACTCGATATTTTTCGCCCTGGCAATACAGCCGTAATGATAAAGGACGCCGTCTGCCGCGGCGTTTCCTGTATATGGAATTGTTACTTTTCCCATCTCTTCCAGTTCCAGATCATCACAATATCCCCGCAAGCCCTCCATATCATTTTTATCAAGAAAACCTTTAATAGCAGCTACCTGATGACGGAAATTATGGCGTGCTTCACGTTCTGCCAGAACCTGCTCCGTGAGCGCATGATAGTAACCTTTCTGCTGATCGATCTGCCGGTTCAGTTCTTTTTCATTTAGAAAATGCTGCTGATCATAAGACACCGCAAAGCAAATCAGCAATGTGGCGACGCCGATCAGACATTTACTCAACATTTGTGGAAAAGTGGTAGTGTAGACATCCACTCCTTCTGAAAAAATACTGGAAAAAAACATGGCAATAGGAATGAACCATAAGGTCTCCCAATAATTTTGGCATTCAATTTCAAGGAATGGTGTTACGGTATAACGGAGCAGGCTGCTAAGCAGCGGATATAGAAGCGCATACACTACAATTGCAATTGCGCTGGTTTCTGCAATTCCAATCGCATTTCCCTGCATTCCCAAAAGTGAACTGACATAAGCTCCGATTGACAGTGCAATCATGACAATATCTGCCACAATTCCAAATACAAACAAATGCACCTGGGTGTATCCAGGGACAAGCCAGATATTTACAGCAGCCATTACAATACAGAAAGCAATAAGATTTATCTTATAAAACGGCACGTCAATTTTCCGGTAATTTCCCACCCACATGCAGATTCCGAAGTCCACAGCCAGACCAATTGCATAGATTACAGTCAGTCTGATCCTGTCTTTATCTGAGATTTTTTCGTGAAACGGAACAATTCGCAGGATCAGAGTGGGGACATGAGCCAGGATACAGAGAAGACTTACAATCGCGATTATAATTGTATTTTCCATATATTTTTACCTCGTTTTAAAGTACTCCATGGGACGGTCCGCCTCTCCGTTTTTCTTCTCCATCCTCTTTAACTCCGGCAATATAGTCAGCAGCATTGTAACAAAACAAAGGCTTCCGCCAATTACATTAGATACCGGCTCTGCCAGGAATACTCCGTGAGTTCCCATTTTAAACACGTAGGGAAGCAGGTATGTCAACGGAACTACAATAAAAACTTTTCTCAAAAGCGAGAAGAAAATGGCCTGTTTTTTCTTATTTAAAGACTTGAAAACAGTCTGTCCAATGTATTGCAGATCCATAAAAATAAAGGCTGCAAAGTAGGTTTTCAATGCCGGAACTGCATCCTTTATCAAGAGCTTATCGGAGCTGAAAATGGCAATCAGATAATCCGGGACAAAGATAATCACGCTCCACATTACTGCTGTATAAACCAGAACCATTACTGCCAGAGTGACCATTGCCTTGCGGACAAGCTTCGGTCTTTTTGCCCCGTAATTGTAGCTCAGGATAGGTGATGTGCCTTCATTTATAGCATAAATCGGCGTCTCTACCATCTGACGGACACTGGATACGATAGTCATAACAGATATGTAAACATCCCCTCCGGTAACCCCCAGAACATTGTTGCAGCAGATAGTTACCAGACTGTTTGTCAGCTGCATAATGAAGCCTGCAGTACCAAGACTGACAATGTTTTTTGCATTCTCTTTGCAGCTTTTCAGCTCTGTTTTTTTCAAAAGACGAGCTTTCATTTCCGCTCTTTTTTCAAGAAAAAGAAGTACATAAGCAGCTGATAGGAACTGGGAAAGAACAGTCGCAATGGCTGCTCCTTTGATTCCGAAACCAAGCACAAAAATGAATAATGGATCCAGGATCAGATTGGCAACTGCACCGATTGCTACAGAAAACATACCAGTTGTCGCGTATCCCTGTGCATTGATAAACGGGTTCATTCCTGTGGCGATCATGGATGGAATCGTTCCGATCAGGTAGATCATCATGTAGGGATATGCATAAACCAAAGCATCCTCAGATGCTCCAAAAAGTACCAGCAGAGGTCTTGCAAAAAGCATACCAGCTATCATCAGAATGATCCCGCTTCCGCACACCATAGTAAAGGAAGTGTTCATCACTTCCTGCGCTTTCTGGTTGTCTTTCATACCTCTGTTTATAGAAAAAACAGGAGCGCCGCCACTGCCAAACAGATTTGCAAAGGCAGTGATAATCACGATTAACGGGAAACATAAACCGACTGCGCCAAGCGCTGTAGTTCCCACTTCAGGGATTCTGGCGATATAGATTCTGTCTACAATATTATATAAAAGACTGAGTATCTGTGCCACCAGCATGGGGATTGCAGCGCTGAAAATGTTTCTGGTTACCGTACCATTTTCAAAATCAATTCGTTTCATTTTGTTTCACAGCTTTCTTTTTATTTCATATTTTCATTTCCAGTTTATGACTTTCTTTCAAGCTTATAACACTCTTTCTGTTTTATTTTCGAGGTTAATTTCAGCATAATTCATCATTCCAGGTTAAAATCCTCTGTACTTTACCCTTAATTTCTACGCCCAGATCATAGACTACATTACTCAGAACATACTCTCCATCATTGACAAAAATCTCAATCAAATTAGGATCTACGAAAATTTCCAAATCAGCTTTTTCACCTGCATCCGGAATCTGGCAATGCAGTTTTTTACTGTCTGTGTGAGGAAATACTCTTGTTCTGTCAGTACATATTGTTCTGCCTTTCATGGAGATCTGATATCCTCCGATGTCCAGACAGTCGCCGTTTTGGAGGGTTGTTTTTATGCAGAATGGGTTACTGCTGCGCAGGGCATCCTGGCTGGAAAGTGATCTGGAAAGGCCCTTTCGCACGTTTGGATGAACCCGAAAACAAACCTGTCCATTCTCAATTTCTACTACACGCGGCAGGCTCATCATACCGTTCCAAATTACCCGTTCTTCCGTTAACAGCTGACTTTTATCACTCTTTTTCAGATGATTTTTATCTGTTGACTGTGTGATTTTTTCTCTCTCATTTTCTTCTCTATCACTATTTTGATCAAAAAATACAGCAGCTTTACTGCTTTTCATTCCAGTCACAGCCTCTGGCATGCGGATCCAACCAATCATAACTCTTCTGCCATCCTTATCCAGATTGGTCTGCTGGGCGTAGAAGTCACCGCCGTAATCAATCAGCGAGTAGTTATCCTCCAACTCCAGCCTTCCGGTTTCTGTATCAAAATCGGCAAGACAATAACCGGAAACAGCCTCATATTCTATCTTATCCCCACACCTGACAGGAGTCACCGGACAGCCTGTAAATATACGTTGTCCATCCACCTCAAACATATCCGGACACTCGATCACATATCCGTAATTCTTCATTCTGCACTGGGAAAGATAGCTCCAGTTTTCTCCGTCCTTGCTGGAATACAGAATTACTCTGCCGATTTCATGTTTGTATGTACTGCCAAGAATCATATAATAAACGCCATTTTCTTCCCATACTTTCGGATCTCTGGTATCCATGGAATCAGCAGTTTCATCATCTCTGATTACCGGAATGATCTGCTTTTTCCCATTCCAGTTATCGAAGTGAAAACCGTCTTCTGATATGATCATAACCTGGCTTTCCTCGTATTCTCCATCTGCCACATGGATATTTTCATCCTGTTCTTTCAGATAGCGATTTGCAGTATAATAGAGGTACATTTTCCCATCTTTCTCCACTGCACTTCCAGAGAAAACTCCGTTTCGGTCGTAATCCTTTGTTGGAAACAGGGCTATTTTCTCATGGCTCCAATGTACCAGATCATCGCTTACCGCATGTCCCCAATACATGGTTCCCCACATAGGTGCATAGGGAAAATGCTGATAAAAAAGATGATATCTGCCTTTAAAATATATAAATCCATTTGGATCATTGATCCAGTTTTCCGGTGCCTTTAAGTGTAAAAAATCCTGTCTCATGATATAATTTCTCCTGAAATTGTTTGAACTTTATGAGTTTATTTTGCACATTACGTGGAAAAATGTCAAGAGAAAAGGGACTATAACAGATGAATGTCACTTCATACGCAACGTGCATCTATTACAGTCCCAGCCTGTCTTTAAATCTTTTCCATTGCTTTTGCTTTTAATTTTCAGAGTATCACAATTTAAACCGTCCTCCTTTAATATAGCTTCTTTATTACAATCTTTTTGCTTATGCCTCGTTTTACAAAAACCGTTTTGTAGCTCTTTGCCTTTTTCCTTGGGACGTAAACTTTCATCCTGGATGGAGTGCCTTTGAAGGCATTGGAGCCTACGTATTTGGCTTTCAGGCGGGAGGTGTAGATTCTCATTTCGTTTAACTTTTTGCAGCTATAAAAGCTTTGTTTTCCGATCGCTTTTACTGAACCGCCAATTTGTACGTAAGAGAGTTTCGTGCACTTATAAAAGGCATAGCTCTTAATCTGGATTACATTGTTTCCTATGATAGCCTTTTTCAGGTATTTATTGCTCTTGAATGCTTTGGAGGCTATTGAGGTTACTTTGTAATTCGCGCCCTTCAGGTTTACGCTGTCTGGAATTGTGACAGTGCTTACTTTTTTCTTTATCGGTTTTATATATTCTACCGTGTCGGTGGCGGTAACTTTATAATATCCGTTTGTCGCCGGATGTTTCACTGTTGTCCCCACTTTATATCCAGTCGGCGCAGGTGTGTTCGTTGGTACTGGTGTGTTTGTCGGCACTGGTGTGTTCGTCGGCGTTGCCGTTGGCACCGGTGTATTTGTTGGCGTTGCCGTTGGCACTGGCGTATTCGTTGGCGTTGCCGTTGGTATTGGTGTGTTTGTTGGCGTTGCCGTTGGTACTGGCGTGTTTGTTGGCGTTGCCGTTGGTACCGGTGTGTTCGTCGGTGTCGCCGTCGGCACCGGCGTATTCGTTGGCGTTGCTGTCGGTACTGGCGTTGGTGTCGTCGTTGGCTCCAGCATCGGAATACTTTCGTTCTTTGTTTTCCCACACACCGTACAGCTAAAGGTTCGAATCCCTGCATTCTCAACCGTCGGCTTTAATGTAACAGCTCCGGCATCCCAGGCATGCCCGGTTGCCACTATAACCTTCTGCTCCTGTAACACTGCCCCACAAACACTGCAATGACTTCCCGCTGTTTTACCTGCGCTCTCGCATCCCACAGCTACAGCTTCGTCTATCACCGTGATATGCCCAGTTTTCTCAATGCTTTCCAGTCTTATCTCTTTGCACCCTGTACAGGTATAGGTCTTTAGTCCATCTTCTGTACAAGTGGGTTTCTTTGTAACAGCTCCGGTATCCCAGGTATGTATATGAGGAGTCTCTTCCGAACCGCCTTGACTATCATCATAAAATACTACGGTAACAGTATAAGTTATCTTCGTCACTCCATCCGGAGCTGTCAGAACATATTCTACCGGATTGGAAAAATCATGCGACGTGCCATTGGCAAAAGCCCAATCCAAAGCTGCTCCCGAACCTGCTCCATAGTCCATATTCGGAGTCAGTCTGCTAACATCTGTCCCTTTTGGAAGCAAGAGAGTAATTGTCCTTGCTTCATTATCAATCTTACCTATTACATCTTTTTCCAGAACGGTATTCTGCAGTTTATAAAGATTAAAGCTTGTAAAAGCTGCTTCATTTGAATTCTGCACATAAATTGTGATTGTTACAGGCAAAATTGCCCTTGTCTGTACATCCTGCACCTGATATTCACACACATAAGTCCCGGCTGGTGCAGTAACAATTCCACTATAGGAAAACGTTTAAGAGAGTCCGGGTAAATGGGTTCTCTCCAGACCAGCTGGAAGATTCTCGCTGATCACAACAGTTTTATACTGCCCGCTTCCGCCTGTGATCACTCCTGAATCAATATACTGTGTCTCAGTTTTTCCTGCAGACAAATGAAGATTTACTCCCGAAATTGATAGCGGCACAGCCACATGGATTGTTTCTGAAACTGCTGTCACAGTTCCATAAGTTCCCGGAAGTGCATCCGTCGCATAAAACAAAAGTGTCTGCCCATTATCATCTGCTGTGAATATTTTTTCAGCAGAAACCGGTGTCACTTTACCATCATTTCCAAGTGCGATTTTCACACCATATTGCTCCAGCTGATCAGCAGTGAATGCCGGTGACTTATTGCCATTATTATAGGTCAGACGAAGCCTCAGACCAGACAGATCCAGCTTATCTCCCACACTATAATCCGTTTTATCCGGTGCTGTAATTACGCTAAGCTTACTGGGTTTTTTCGCTGTAACTGTAATCTTTTGCTGTACTTTAAAGCCATGATAATCAAATGTTACAGCCGTGTCAGCAGTTGTCAGAGGCTCTGTTTTATCATAGGAAAAATCACTGTAAACCCATGCCCCGGAATATGCAGAATAAGAAATATACAAACTCATTCCTGAAGGATCAAATAGCTCCCCCTCCGTGTAATTTGTCTTTGGAGCCCTTGATATCTGAACCTTTGTTATTTTGCTGCTGTCCGGCTCCGTAATCGTTATCGAACAACTGGTGGTTTTTCCTTTATATACAATGTTTATGGTTTTCGTACCTGCTGTTGTGTTATCAAAACCACTGATCATATCATCTGTAATATCAATTCCACCAGGCTGACCATTAATATAAAGAATTCCCCAGCTATACGGACGCTCCCCAATACAATAAGAAGAACTATATAAATATGCAGAAACAGACGTAATGTCTGAAGCTTCCATCCTTGCCGGAATCCCGTCCTCAGAAATTTTCCACTCACTTCCAAACTTCCAATTCGTATAAGAAGCGGAATCTTTCAGCTGATTTTCCGTAAGAAGCTTTCCATTTGATTCCGTAGCTGCGGTGGAGCCAATCAGTTCTCCCTGAGAATCCTTTCCATAACAATCAGAAATCACAGAAGAGGTCATCTGACCACAAATCTGACCGACATTCTTATTTTTACCACTTACCCGAAGTATACCGGTATGAACGCAAACCTTTATACTGCTGTTTCCTAATGTTGTCCGTTCTGTTCCTCCTGCAATGCCGCCCACATACAGCTGCCCGGCATCCTCCGCCTGCGTAACCGTTATTTTTCCACTGCTGACACATTTCTCAACACAGCCTTTATTCAATCCCACAATACCGCCTGCCCAGCTTTTCATCGCCGGCATAGACAGATTCATATTTAATCTTGATGAACATCCACTGATGGTACTAGAATTTTCTCCCGCAATACCACCAAATTTGGGAAATTCCTGGAGGCCCTGACCGCCCATATGACCGGTCACAGTCCCGGATACCGTACATTCCTGAATTTTCCCA